>FUFK010042873.1_pt1 | contig 27017 bp, 20 predicted proteins | sample 1021851 | NCBI WGS metagenome assembly FUFK01 (sample SAMEA51879418, study PRJEB19060) | metagenome
CCAACGTCTACTGTGTTTTCAGTCGGCAACGCTCAGGGAACAAACGGAAGTGGTGACACGTATGTAGCTTACTGCTGGACAGACATTTCTGGTTACAGCAAAATGGGCAACTACACCGGTAACGGTTCTTCTGGGCATGCTATCACAACGGGCTTTAAACCTGCGTGGCTCATGGTAAAGCGTGCGGATGACACTAACTCGTGGTATATCGCTGACAATACCCGCACAGTGAACACTGCCGCAGGTAATGATGACCTGCTCTATGCGAACCTAGCGAACGTCGAAGGTTCAACAAACGACTTTTTCACTTTTACCAGCACCGGCTTTGAACTTAACACAAGCTCCCCAGCCGTAAACACGTCCAACGGTGATTATATCTACATGGCCTTTGCTGATACTCGCGAGTACGCTTTCTGGACTGATCAGTCGGGTAACAACAACGATTTCCAGCACACGAACTTAGAGCATATCGACGTGGTGCCGGACAGGCCGACGAATAACTTTGCGACCTTCAACCCGTTGCTTTTTAACACGTCTCCGACTTTGGAAGAGGGCAACCTAAAGGCGACTCTTACCTCTGGTTCGGGACAGGCAAATCGCAGTCGATTAGGTTCAACATTTCATATTACGAGCGGTAAATGGTATTGGGAGCTAACGCTGCCCGGCACTGGTGATTATGTAGGGTTTGGAATTTCTCGCAGCGGTTTCAGGTATATGCTGCACACCGATCCTAGCGAGGGCGTCGGTTTTGCTTCATTTCAAACTCAATCAACGGCAGCAGTAACTTATTACGCAAAGGATGGCACAGCTTCATCAGCTATTTCAGGAACAGGGCCAACCGTCACAAACATCGTACAAATTGCTCTCGATGCCGACAACGGAAAGATGTGGGTAGGCAACGGGACGAATTTTTACTCTGGAGATGGGAGTGGCGACATCACTGGTACATCTGGTGATCCAGCGGCTGGCACGAATGCGTCCTTTACGTCATTAGATTTTAGCGAACCGTGGACCCCGATGATTGAGATGACCGGGGCAAGCGAAACGGAAACATTTATCATTAACTTCGGGCAGAACGGCGACTTCAGCGGCACTGAAGTTTCACAAGGAAACACGGACAGTAGGGGTCATGGCGATTTCTATTATGCGCCGCCCACTGATTTTCTTGCTCTCTGCAGTGAAAATCTGCCTGATCCCGCCATCGATCCGAATAAGGGTGAGACGCCGGACGAGTACTTCAATACGGTGACTTACACCGGAAATGCAACTGCAAGGTCAATCACAGGCATTGGCTTTCAGCCAGATTGGGTATGGATAAAACAGAGAAATTCGACTGGCAGTCACGCAATCTTCGACAGTGTGCGGGGGGCGACTAAGCGTATTTACAGCAATCTGACCAACGTCGAAGCGACACAGGCTGATAGTCTTACGTCATTTGACAGCGACGGTTTTTCTTTGGGTACGGCGTACCCCAACAGCAATAGCAACACATTTGTTTCGTGGAACTGGAAAGCGGGTGGATCAGATTCCACTAATGATGTTGGCGATCTAGCCAGTCAAGTATCTGTGAATACTGAAGCTGGATTTAGCATTGTTGCATACACTGGGTCTGATTCTGCGGCGACTGTGGGTCACGGATTAGGGGTTGCGCCTGATTTTGTTATAGTTAAGCAGAGAACAGCAACAGGTAATTGGGTTGTTGGCGCTGATATTGCAAACTGGACGTGGACAAGTGATTACCTTTTGCTTGAGGATACCGCTGCCAAACAAACAAATGCCGGTTCCACCTTTTTTACCGGCGCACCCACTAGCACAGTACTAAACTTGGGCGGCGGCTCTTACACTAGCAGTTCAAGCCAAGAACTAATTGCCTACTGTTTTGCCGAAATTGAAGGCTACAGCAAGGTTGGTACTTACACCGGCAATGGTTCAAGCGATGGCGCGTTTGTTTACACAGGATTTANGCCAGCATGGGTGATGTTGAAACGCACCAACACGACAGGTTCTTGGAAAATCTTCGATAACAAAAGACCAGACCCCTTCAATGTTATTGATGCTAGAATTGAGGCAGATAATAATGGCGCAGAAAGCACAGCCAGCAGCTATAGCATAGATTTAATATCTAACGGATTTAAGCTAAGAGGCACGAGCGCTGAACAAAATGGAAGCGGTAGCACATTCGTGTACCTCGCCTTCGCTGAACAACCTTTTAAATATGCCAATGCAAGATAACAGGAGACACACTGATGGCATGGAAATACAGTAGTAAAATTATTCGAGCAGGGAAGGCTTGGTCCGATAACGACGGCAACCAATATCCGGGCAACTGGCTATCTCTGACTACGGATGCAGAAAAGAAAGCTGTTGGTCTGGTGTGGGAAGATGATCCGGCACCCTACAACAGTCAATTTTATTGGGACGCAAAAACACCCAAAGCCCTTGACGATGTAAAGCAAGTCGATGAAAAGGGTGATCCGATTCTTGGCATCGATGGTAAGCAAGTTGTTGTACTTGGCTTGAAGACCGTCTGGAAAAATAAAACAAAAGATGTTGCTGGTGGGCTGCTGCAAGACACCGATTGGTACGTCGTACGCAAGTCAGAAACAGACACAGCTATTCCTTCTGATGTGTCTACCTACCGCGCTGCAGTCCGTACAGCGAGTGGCAAAATCGAAACTGCCATCGACAACGCTGCAGATCACGCAGCCTTCGTAGCATTGTTTGATACGCCTACAGATTCAAATAAAAAGCCAACAGGCAACGCACCGATCAACGACTGGCCTGATCCGCTGGACTAAGTAGATGTTTGCATCCTCCTCATTTTCGCAAGCACCTTTTTCGTCTCCGGGTACTTCGCTCTTTGAGGTAACTGCCTCCGTTTCTGGTGCNGCNAGTGTAGCAGTATCNGCATCGATAGGCTTACTAGAGGATGTAACAGCTTCTGTATCTGGTGCTGCTACTATAGCNGACGTAGATACANCATCGTTCCAGTTAGCAGGAGTAGATTCAAGCGGCTCAAGCACGGCTAGTGCAAGTGCCACACTGACAGCCACAGGCGCTGCATCTGTATCTGCTGCGGGTACGCAAACGTCAGTAGCCACCGCTCGTCTTGTTGCAAGTAGCTCTATCTCTNCAGGCGGCTCGTCAAGTTCAACAGGAACAGCCCTTCGTCCGGGCGACTCCGCCATCTCCGGTGCAGCAACAGCATCAGGAAGTGCGCTGCTTAGAGCGGCGGGTGTGTCGTCCGTGTCCGGTGCCGCCACGGTATCAGCTAGTGGTATTCGCATCCAAACTGCTGCAGCGTCTGTATCTGGGACAGCGACTGTATCGGCGGCGGCTACACTTCTCGCTCCTGTTACTGGCTCTGTATCTGGTCAGGCAACCGCGTCGTCTTCTGCAGCCCTACGAGCCGTCGCAGAATCTTCCGTGTCAGGTGCGGGTACAGTTTCCGCAACGGCAATCAGGGTACAGGAGGGCGGAAGCTCCGTATCAGGCACGGGCACTGTTACTGGAGCGGCAGTCAGGGTCAAGGATGTCTCGGCATCTATCTCGGGTACAGCGGCTGTTTCCGCATCCTCGACAGTTGTCTTCAGTGCAAGTTCTTCTGCTTCCGGTCAGGCAACCGTATCTGGAAGTGCAATCCGCGTTCGGGATGGCGCAAGCAGCGTCAGCGGCACTGCCTCTCAATCCAGCGCGGCAGTACGAATTCACAACGTAGACGCATCCGTATCGAGCGCAACGACAGCTACAGCCACTGGTGTTCGGACAGTGATTGTAACGGTCTCTGTAGTTGGCACTGCATCGATCACAGGACTAGCAACCCGTCGCTTATTAGGGACCGCATCCGTATCGGGTCAAGCAGCCGTCACTGCAGACGGATTCCGATCCTTCTTCTTTGATGCAACGCTCTACGAACGTAAGCATGTTATTTTTATTGCCCAAGATAAACAGCGAATTGCCCTCGTATCTGCAGAAAAACCCCGAATGGTATCTGTGCCTCAAGCCGCACAAAGATTAGCAAAGGTAGCATAAAATGTCATTACGATGGCCCGACAAAGACCCGGATGAACAGCTAGACTACACTGTAGACTGGTCTCGGTANTTAGATACGCTGACTATTGCGTCTGTTGCGTGGCGCTTTATACAAACTGACGGCACAGAATCAAGNAACNTATCTGCTTCGGATACGATCAACGGCATGACTGTAAATCGTATTGCGAACACCAGTACGACGGCTACCATTGTGCTGTCAGGCGGCACAGCAAATGTGGACAACAAACTAATTTGCGAGATTACAACAAGCACGTCAGCTAAGACCACTGCTGCTATCGTTACGAAACGAGTAATTAACTTGCGAGTAAGGGAGCGTAACTAATGGCATACAATTACCTCGAACTCGTCAACAGCGTTGCTCGTCGTCTCAACGAGACAGAACTTACATCTACTAATTTCTCTACTGCAAAAGGTTTTTACGGGACTATCAAAGATGCAGTGAACTCTTCTATCCGTGACATCAATCAGTACTATCTGTACTGGCCCTACAATCACAACTCGGATGAAATCACACTGGTTGCCGGNGAGACTCGTTACTCGTTTGCGGACGAGGCTAAGTATGTAGACTTCGATACGTTCCGAGTGAAGCGAGATACAAGTCTCGACGTAGGCAGGGCACGTAAGTTACGTAAGATTACCTACGTGGAATATGTAGATCGCTACATAGATCAAGAGGATGAAACAGATATCACAAAGGGTGGTGTACCCGAGTTTGTATTCAGGTCACAAGATGGTTACTTTGGCATCATACCCATGCCCGACAAAGCATACACAGTCGAGTACGAATATTTCCTACATCCCGTGAATTTGTCCCTCCACGATGACGTGCCCATGATACCAGAACCATACAAATACGTCATTGTAGATGGTGCTATGTACTACTGCTACATGTTTCGTGACAACATGGAAATGGCATCAATATCAAAAAACAAGTTTGATGAAGGCATGAAAAACATGCGTAAGATACTTGTAAACGAAAATTACTACGTAAGGGCAACCTAACATGCCGGATCGTTGGCAGACGTACCCCATCGAGTTTCGTGGGGGTCTTATCAGCAACCTTAGTCCGCTGCAGCACGGCAGTGCCGCGCCGGGTTCTGCACGTAACCTTATCAACTTCGANGCATCTACAGANGGTGGCTATCGTCGTATNGAAGGGTTNTCGAAGTTTAACTCGAATATAGTCACCGGACAAAACAATATCTTAGGGGTTACGTTCTTTCGAGACAGAGCGATTACAGCACGTGATCAGACATCCGGCGATCCGAAACTTTTTGCAGGTGCAAGCGGATCAGGCGCGTGGACAGACCTTTCGACATCACTGACTCTCGGTACGAACACATCACGTGTACGCTTTTGCAAGTATAACTTTGACGGCAACGACAAACTCTTCATTGTTGACGGCATAGGCTACCCCCTGATACTTGCAGGGGTTGCTGCTTCCGATCTGTCACAACTTTCTGGACCGTCAGACCTACAGGGTGCCACCCACGCAGTAGAATTTAAGGAACATATNTTTGCNGCAAANGGCGAAAACCTTGTGTTTTCTGCGCCGTTNGAAGATGATGACTTTACAGCAGCATCAGGNGGTGGTATAATCAACGTAGGCAGCACTATAACNGACTTAATTGTTTTNCGTGAACAGCTNATTATTTTCTCTGAAGATCGTATATCACGCATCGTTGGNAACAGCGTTGCAGATTTTCAGATGCAGCCGATTACNGACAATATAGGTTGCGTNGTAAANGACACGGCACAAGAAATATCAGGCGACGTTATCTTCTTGGGTCCGGATGGCTTACGCACAGTCGCTGGGACAGAACGAAACGAAGACTTTAATCTGGCGTCAATCACAAAGCCGGTACAAAAAGAAATCGTTGCTCTCACAACCGGTAACACATCCTTTTCGTCCCTGACGATTCGAGAGAAGTCGCAGTATCGCATCTTTGGATTCGCATCGACAACGACAGCAGCAGCTTCGAAGGGTATCATCGGGACTCAACTGCAAGGCGCACAAGGGACAGATATAAACTGGTCTGAAACTACAGGAATAAAAGCCTTCGTTGCAGACTCTACATATACCGGAAAGACAGAGGTTGCACTCTTTGCAAACGACGACGGATACGTCTATCAGATGGAGTCCGGTAATAGTTTCGATGGGTCCGATATCACAGCTAGTTTCTCGACGCCCTTCTTTCCGATTACAGACCCCCGAACACGAAAGACTATATATCGTGCTACAATCTACACTGACCCGCAGGGCACAGTCGATCTCGACTTCAACGTCAAGTACGATCTTAGTGAAAGCGGGGTCATCGAACCTGATACGATTAATCTAAGCAATACTTCTAGTTCAGGGGGAATCTTTATCTTCGGTGATCCGGGGGCAAAATTTGGAACAGCAACTTATAGCGGAGAATCTCTCCAATCTATCTTTGACACACAAACACAAGGCTCCGGATTTACTGTGTCGCTACAGTTCGAGTCGAGCGGCACAAGCCCTCCGTTCTCTCTCGATGCTGCAGTGATAGAGTTTGGGCAATACGGAAGAAGGTAATTAACGATGGCAGGTTATACTCGTAACGATACGACGAACCAGATTGCAGACGGCAACGTAATCAACGCTGCGCCTCTCGATGGTGAATTTAACGCCATCCAAGCGGCATTCAACGTATCGTCCGGTCACACACACGACGGCTCTACCAGTGGGGATGGTGGACCTGTTAGCAAGCTCGGACCTTCCCAGCAGCTAGAGCAAACGACGACAGCCCTGACACCTAGCGGTGATAACAGCATCGATCTCGGTACGTCCTCCGCCGAATTTAAAGACCTGTATCTTGACGGTATTGCCTACATTGATCGTCTTATAGTAGCTGCTTCTGATGGTTCTGCAGACGGTGTGGGTTCGCATCTGCAGCCACTGACAAACGCATCTTTTGATCTGGGTTCTACTACCTACCTGTGGAACAACGCATATCTCGTCAACCTAAATGTTCGTAAAAACGATGCACCAGTCATCACCCTGACCAACACGTCTACCGACATGCTTGCGGCAGATAGTGTTGGTTCTATTGTTTTTGAGACCTTAGATACGCAACAGTCGGGCGTAGACGTTGCAAAGATTGATGCTGTCGTAGTGGACAGCCTTGATGACACTGGTGGAGACGATGTAAAGCTCGTCTTCCAGACAGGCAACGCAGAAGCCCTAACCACCGCCCTCACCCTGCAAGACGATGATGTGATAGCTCCGGACGATGTGTTCCTTCGCTCTGATGCTGCCGTCTTGAATTTTGGCGCAGATGACGACGTAAACCTTACACACGTTGCTGACACCGGCCTGCTTCTCAACGCCGCAATGGAGTTGCAGTTCCGTGACTCGGCCCTGACTATCGGATCGACAGCGGATGGCAAGCTCGACATAGATGCGGACACAGAGCTTGAAATNGTCGCCCCTACTGTAGATATCGACGCATCGACAACTGTCACTATCGACACCAGCACCCTTGCAATTACAGGTGCAACCACAATCGCGGGTGCGACCGATATTACAGGTGCAACCACAATTACAGGTGCGACCGATATTACAGGCGATCTCGATGTTGACAATATTAACATCAACGGCAACTCGATTACTTCTACAGATACCAACGGCAATATTGGTATCGTGCCAAATGGTGACGGCAAAGTAAATATAGACGGAGACGGGTCGTCCGGTGGCGTCAGTGTGTCGGATGGCTTGGTTGACATTCGCACCGGGACGGGTTCGCGTTCGCAGGTCAAGTTTTACTGCGAATCTAGCAACGCACACGCTCAAACTCTACAGCCACAGCCTCACTCTGCAGGTGTTACAAACACTCTGACTCTACCTGCTGGCAGTGATCAAGAGATTGTNGGCGCAAGTGCTACGCAGACCCTNACTAACAAAACAATCGACGTTGANAACAATACNNTGTCCAACATCGAAGTAGACAACTTCAAGTCAGGAGTCCTCGATACAGACCTATCATCCGTAGCTNGCACAGACACTACACTCGCTTCTGCTAAGGCTATCAAAGCGTATGTTGACACGGAGGTAGCTGCGGTAGACACCACGTTCGGTGCTAATATTGTGTTTGAAGGCTCCACAGCCGATGACTTCGAAACCACCCTTGCCGTAACGGACCCGACAGCAGATCGTACAATCACTCTGCCAGACGCAACAGGCAACGTAATTATCGACAGCAAGGCGCAGGAGTTCACCAAAACACAAAACTTCAACGCCACTACGCTGACTGACGCATCTACAATCGCGTGGGACGTATCTAGCAATCAGGTGACTAGCGTCGAACTCGGTGGCAACCGTACCTTTGGCGCACCTACCAATCAAGTTGACGGTGGTGTGTACGTTCTAATGGTGAAGCAAGACAGCACGGGTTCACGCACGATTGGCACTTGGAATGCAGTCTTTAAGTGGGCAGCAGGTAGAACTCCCACCTTGACAACATCAGCGAGTGCCAAAGACATTTTCACATTCCTCTCGGACGGAACAAATCTGTACGAAATAGGTCGTAGCCTAAATGCAAGCTAGTATGAAAATGGAACAGGCAATGGAACCCGCACTGAAGACCCAGATGCAACTCGAAGCGCACGAGAAAGAATGCGCCATGTTTCGAGAACTGGTTCACGGGAAGCTAGACAGCCTTGACAAACGTATGTGGCGCTTAGAAGCAATGATCATGGGGAGTACGATTTTAGTCGTAGCGATGGTCGTCTCCGTATTTATGGGAATTAGGTAACAATGGCAATACCACCTCAGTCACAATTAGCTCAAGATAAGTCCACAGAACTTGCGAGTAAAGTGGGCACAGATGCTACTAAAGTCACGCCTATTCTTCAAGGACCGGCAGAAGAGGAGCAACTTACAACAGAGGGCGTCTTAGTTGAAGATCGTCCTGAAGCTGTCACTCCCACGACTATAGACCCTAATAGTGTCGCATCCTTGCAAATGCCTGCAAAATTTGAGGGTGCGGGTCAGATTGATGCTGCAGCACAGAGTCTTCCGGAAATTCAAGAACAAGACTTTGTTGGTGCAAAGTCAGACTTTTCAGTTAATGATCTTATCGACTTAGATGATATATCTAATCAACGTCTGTCTCAGGGGGCGATGGCTAAAGCAGCCACGCAAGAGCTAGATCAACGAGCTACTGTTCAGTATCAGTTGAGTGAACTGTTTCAGGGTATCGAAGACGGAAAGCCCCTCCCGGCATGGGCATCCGGACCTGCTCGTAAAGCTGTCTCACTTATGCANCAGCGTGGTCTTGGATCGTCATCTATGGCTGCAGCAGCCGTCACACAACAAGTGATGGAGTCGGGTATATCTGTCGCTTCTCAAGACGCTCAGATGTACGGCGCAATCCAGATGAAGAATTTGGACAATCAGCAACAAGCCGCTCTGCAAAATGCCTTACAAGTCGCTACGATGGACAGACAAAACGCTGATGCTCGTACAAAAGCAGCAATCTCTAATGCACAGGCTCTCCTTTCCATCGATCTCAAAGAACTCGACGCACAGCAACAGAGCAACTCCCTCAAGTATAGTGCGATCACACAGGCCGCTCTTGCAGATGCGGCGGCGGAAAACGCACGACTTCAATTAAATGCAAAGAACGAACTTCAAGTTGAGGAGTTTTTTGCAGAACTCGGAGTGCAAATCGATCAGCAAAACATTAGCCGCGACGTGGCTATACGCACGTTTAACGTCAATCAAGAGAATGCGTATAAGGAGTTCAACGCTCAGTTACGAAATGCACGCGAGAAATTCAACGCGAATATGAAGTTTGCAATCGATCAGTCGAATACTCAATGGCGTCGTCAGATCAATACGGCAAACACTGCTACTCTCAACGAGGCTAATCGTATTAACGTGCAAACCCTTTTCAATGAAACGCAAACAGCCCTCAATCAACTCTGGCAGCAATATCGCGACAACGCAACATTCAACTTCACGGCATCTGAAAGCGAGATGCAACGTCGACACGAGTCAGCCCTGAAGGCACTCGAAGTCTCGGCGACCGAAGAAATCTATAGTGATCAACAAAAATCAGATATCGCAAAGAGTCTGATCAACCTTATAGCGGTGTGGTAAAATGGCATTCGAACTCTTCAAAGATATAGGTACGATTCTTTCCACAGTTAAGAAGGGTGCGAGACTCGCAAAAGAGTTTGGCATGTTAGATTCTGGGGATGAGAAGGGACAGTCTAAGGGGTTTATGGGTCCGGACTTTAACTTCGACTCCCGGCTACAATCGGCACGACTCAATATGCAAACTATGGACGCGCCCCGGGGAATGGCTCTTCCTCGTATGGATGCTACGTATACCTACTTTAAGAACAACTTGGCAAAAGAAAAGAACATCCGCCANATTCAACAGACTAAGGTACCAGCCTCTCGACCGAGAGGTAGGCCTGTTCAGTTGGGTAACATGACTAGCACCCGCAAAAGTCAGGTTGATCGCACGATATTTAGACAGAGACGATTGGGTTGATAATGTTTAAAGGTAACGATAAAACAGAAGTNCGACGTGGTGATCTCGAATCTCGGGATCGTTTCGCTGCGGCACCGCCGGGCATCTCTCTTACTACGGATAACACTCGTTGGCCGTGGGGCAACGCTCCTCAAGAAGTAGACGTAGATGTTATCCTCGACGAAGCTACGGGCCGTATCGAAGAAGACGAAGTATTTCGTGACGAATTGTTCAAGCTCCTCTTTGCAGGTGTTTCTGTCGAACATCTCGTCGAAGCGTGGGTTATCAACGGATTTGAAAATGGCAAGTTCTCTCTCGACGCCGGTCTCCTTGCGAAGGGTCCGTTAGCTCTCTACATAGCGTACCAAGCCGAGATAAATGAAATTCCGTATCGTATGTTTGAGAAAGAGAACCCGGCTAACGACGGTCGCATGGACAACGAAGATTTCTTGCGAGTGCTCAAAACGAACAATCCGAGCATGTTCGCAGAGCTTCGGGAAAGTATCAACAAGACCACACGCATGGCAGAGGATATGCTCACAGGTGAATCGGAGAAAGAATCGTAATGGCTAATATTCTCGAAAGTCCTATCACTCTCGGTGCAATACAGGGTATCCTCGACACGGCTGTTCAGAGTCGTCTAGCTATCCGTAAGCAGAAGAAGCTCGAAGCAGAAGCGGCAGCAGAAGCTAAGAAGTCGGCGCAGGGTGACCTCTTCTCGTTCTTGACGAACAAAGATAATTACGGTCTCGCGAACGCCTTTATGCAAGACGCATCAAACTTACCGACGTTCTTAGGGTTTCAGCCTGAGCAACGAGACGCAATCTTCTTAAACGCACACCGTACAGATCAAGAACTCCCGGCAAATCAGAAGACTGTTTTCGATACGGTTATGGGTGATCAAAATCTTGCGGGTGAGGTGATGGGTGTCTGGAATAAGTACACTAGCAAGGGCGTCTTTCCGGCAATACAAAGCTACACTGCCTTAGTGGATAGACAACTCACGCCTGACGACTTCTTAGATATCGGCTTTCAAGTGGGAATGAAGATTGATCCTGAAGAGTTTCAACTTGCAAGCACGGTGAACTCCCTTCCCCCGTCGTACATCACGATGATGCAAGCGTTCGCCACGCAAGACAAGATGACTGAGAACGAAGTAAAAATGTTCAATGCGCTCCCGGAAGACCCTCGAAAGAAAGTAACCGAAGCCCGAAACCTCTTACCGGTAGCTCGGCCGGGTTCGAAATTTGAAGCGCTCCTCGTTAGCACAATTCGTATGCCTATTCCTGAGAAGCCGTACGAGCGTATATCTAACGACGAACGAGACGACCTCGCAGCTTTATTCACGGGCAAAGACGGAGAATTAAAGTCTGAAATAATCGCACCCGCCCTCGAAACTGTAAACGCACTCCGCAACAAAATCGTCGAAAAACATCTCACAAAGACTACGGATAAGAATGGTCGTGAGTCGTACTCCGGCCCCCGGGGCGCGATTCTCGATGTTATGTTTCTCGATGGTATCTCGGCGAAGTACGGCACTGAAGATAGCTTACTCGCCGGAGAAGAAACTGCTGACGAGGTCATCAAGATACTCGATGACGGGGTACAGAACCTTTCGAAATTTGATCAAGACGATGTCGGAGCAAAGAGACAAACGGCCATCAATATTCTCGAAAATATTGCCGCCTTCGTAGGTGATCCGGGTGTGTTACAAGATGCGGATACCGGTACTCCCGGATTCCAAGTATCACCGTCAATTCCTGCTAAAGCACAGGCTGATTTCTTAACTCTCATCAACGCACGTGATCTCGTCGAAAAGGTGGCGAAGGATGTGTACTCGTTTACTAGCTCTGATAAGACCATCAACATCGAAACCGGAAAGACTCTCGAAGAAGACCCGACAGGGTTTCTCCAACAGTTAAACACACGTATTGCAAGTATTAGCTACGGCGTTACCAACGCGCAAGAACAGCCGAGAACGCCGGGAGATAACGGTCTCGACTTCTATGCGGCAATGACGCCGGAGGAAAGGCAGGAATTCGAAGCGCAAGTGACGAGTGCTCTCAAGCTCGACTACGCCTCGCAGATGCAAGCCTCGTATCGGGGTGAAGAGAAGCGGGAAGCNCCCGGNCCNCGNGACTACGCGTNCGCGTTCGGTGAGCTATACTCCCTTCCCTTCGTACAAACTCTCGTACACGATGTATTNAAGCAGCCTAAGCCGGATGAAACGCGAANTGGTTTGCGTACAAATTCTACTCCGCAAGTCGATACATCAGGTATGGAACTCTCGGAAGATCAGTACGCTCTCACGCCCACGACGATACTTCAAGTTACTCCGGCAGTGAAGAGTCTCGCTGCAAAACAAGGCGTGAGCACACATGCCTTCTTCAACAATAGTGACCTAAACTTCCGTATGATCGAGGCGTCGAACTACGACAATCCGTTCTACCTCTTCGAAGCGGCGAACGTCATTTCGGATATGGGCTTCTTTTCTACACGCAAAGACGCCCCGTTACGCCAGAAAGATGCTGCGGCTATCGGACAAGTTCTTGCACGTTTTGGTATCACAAATCGTAACGATCAGCTAGACGTTATCTCTGTAGCTATGAATGGAGATTTACCTAACGGAGTCAGACCTGAAAGCGGACGTACAACCTTAACTCTTAATCAGACAAACGACATGTTTGCACTCCTCACGGGAAGCAACATATCAGATAAGAAGCTCGAACAACGTCGCGCAGCAGATAACGAATTTCTAACACAGGGTAGGCTGGTTGCCGCACTCCTCGATCAACAGCCGAATGGTTCACGGTTTACCACGGACATACGTGTCAAGTTTGCCAACTTGTTCATGATTGACGATAGTGTCGCGAAGCAAGCGTTTCAAGCAGGGGGCAAAGCTCTCGAAGCTCTCGGACTATACAATCCTGATGACTACGAAAGTCAAGCGCAGAGAGAGCGTATCGAAGCCGTTACGGAGTCTTTCTTACGACAGGATTTCTTGGCAAACGATGCTCGACTAGCATCCGCCCTCGTCAAGTTTGCCTACAACTTTGCAAAGACGATGGACGAAGCCGGTCGTATCTCCGAGCGAGACTACATCGCCGCTCTCTCGGCTGTAAACGCGGACTTCCTTTCCAGCAAAGACGCGCGAATGGCTGTGGTCGAGGATTTAATAAAACAAACCGAAGATGCTATCGTACGTCACAATCAAATCTTCGATCTTAGAATGAGTATGCGACAAGGGCAGAGATTCTTTATGCCTACACGTTCACAGATAAAACAGATGAGAGCGTTACGCTACTTTGGCAATCTTAAGCAGGTAACGCAAGGTCTCGATGACGTAGTGGAATTCCAAGAGTATTTTTCTGGTACAGGGGCACCGAGCGTAGCGGACGGATTTAGTCCTCAAAATAGACAGTTTGCAAACCTTCAAGGACGATACGACGTGAAGATGGCAGACGATGTATTCGGCCCGAGTGCACAGCAGCCGGGGACTTACATCTACAGAGTGCGAAAGAAAATTTTTGGAAGCGATAATGCTGTAGATTTTATTCGAGGCGTGCCTATGTACATCAATGGACAGGGTGAATTACTCAGTCAACAAGAAATTAGAGCACGGATGGGCGCACAGTAATGACTCAATTTAAAAACAATGTGTCAGATGGTAATTACCTCACGTCGATCACTCCCCGGGGTCTTGCACACCCCCTAGACTCGCCGGAAACGAATGTTGATGCCTTTCCGTCGCCGGTCGCCTCTCCGGGATTATTGGGTGACGGTCCGCCCCAACAAGCTCCACCGGGCACGATTGGATCGTACGAAAGGCTCGTAGCGCAAGAGCGAGACAACATCAAGCGTCTCAAGACGGTGCTGCCCGCCCAAGCTCGTAACGAGATGTTCGAAAAAGGACTCTCGGGAGAAGTAGATTTAAACACGATGTTCGGGGATTTGACCACTTCCGGCACGCTCGAACTCATTCCTGCTGAACAGTACGCGTTGCTCAAGGAGGCGAAAGCCGCCGAGACGGCAGGTAGCGCATCTCCTGATCAGGTCGCACTACTCAACAGTGCCCGTGATCCTAACGGCGAATTATATATGCGTTACGATGCGTTCGCGCAGCAGTCCGCTGACCCCCGTTTTGAAGGTTTTGTAGAGACTGGGGGCTTTCCTCTTCAGCCGGATTCAGGTGAAGTAATCCTCCCGCCCGAAACGGAGATGAAGTACATCACCGGCCCTATCAACGAAATCACGGGTGAGCTAGAACAGCCACTCATGGGTCCGATAAACAACGCCCTCTACTACTTGGGTTTAGGTCAGCGTGCGACTATCGAGGATCAGTCTCAAGGACAGGCTCGTATTCGTGAGTTTATCCTGAGTCGTGCGGATGGACCGGCTGATGACGATGTTCGCGATGCTCTCCTCCAGACTCTCGGCACGGACTTTGCCGACATCTTTGCCGAGCGAATATACAATCTCGTTTCCGTGTCTGAGCTAGGAGCACGTCACTATCTTCCGAGTCTCGGTAAGACGGCGTTTACGTACGCGTATAGAAACACGCCACTAGAAGGGATGTTCGGTGAAATATACGAGCCTACAGATGCCGAAATAACAAAAGAACTTGCTGACCTCAAGAAAAGTCAACTTTTTTCAAATCGTACGACGTTTGTGAACGATATGATTCGTGAGCAACTCTTTGTGCTTTACGGTCAAGAAAAGTTCGAACGTCTCGGACTCGGCGAGAAGAATGAAGACGGACAGTTCGTACGTCAGTTCGTCGGTGAGAAATTCGCAGAAGACCTCTTCGAAGCAATGTGGGACGACTTGCACTGGTCGCAAAAGCTAGGTGGGTACGTCTTGGAAGGTGCGATTGCCCTCAAGACTATACAAGCTCCGTTCGTGCTCTCGGGAAGAATTATGCGTACGGGAAATCGTCTCTACCGTCATATGAGAAACATGGAGATTCCGTACCATCTCCTCCCGACGAACACTCTCCGTGCTATGGGTGCTGCTAAAGCCGGAACGGATTTGGCCCTCGATGTCACAACAAAAACACGAGAGCTACTCAGGAACGCGGAATCATACCGTTTCTTCTCTACATTCCGTACGAACAGTCTAGCACGTGCCGTAGGTCGAGCACAGACGAAAGTAAACGTACAGGCAGATCGTGCTAACTACGGTAAACAGATTGTCACGCGCGAGAACGAATTTAACGACGCAGGAGACAGAGTCGCGGATATTCGTGTGAAGATAGCCCAAGCTGAAAAGACCGGAGATTCTGATGGAAATCTCGACGATCTCCGAGAGAGCTTACGTATTGCAAAAGATAACTTGCAAGTGGCCGATGACAATCTCCGCTTCGTTCGTGCGAAACGAAACAACGCAATCATACGTAGTTGGGGAATAAAAGTTCGTGAATCAGGTTTTCACCCTGAGTTCGATGGGATGTTCGCTCTCGCTATGCACACTGGGCGCAGTATGTTAACGGGAGAGCGTGACCCTGTGACCGGCTTCCCCCTCGAACCTCAACAAGGCTTAGTCGGGGAGGGTATTGCAGCCATCGGCGTTATGACCTTCATGGGCGTGAATCAAGTTTTTAAACTAGAAGGTGTCTCAAACAGAGCTTTCGGTGTTGCGGGCCAACGCGCTCCTAATATCGCGTTTCGGACACGTACGTTTTTCGAAGAGAATATTATGAGTCCCGTAGGTAACGGGGCGACAGGTTTGTTCGGTGTATATCGACGAGGTATCGGCGAGGGCTGGCTCGTAAATCCGAGCGTAAAAAATATCGTGTTTGCAGATGCGGCCACTCGTGCTCGACTCAGTGTAGGTGAACAGAAGCAAATTCAAAACTTTGCCAGAACGATCTTGAGTATGCCGGTCGAATACCAAGAGCCTGTATTCCGGAGTCTCGACATCTTCTTCAAAGACACCCAGACTGTGATGAATGTCTTGGAGCCTCTTGTAGATGCGGGCGTTATGAGCATGAAGGAGTACTCCGAGTATCGGAAGCTCCTTTCAACCGGCTTTGGCGAGACATCTTCTCTCGCCGTATTGAAAGCGTATANAGATATGTACACCGCAAACGCGTCTTCGATGAAGCCGGGACAGCTTCTAAAGATGAAGTCTCGTGTCTTGAGTATGCTGTCAGACACGGAACACTATAAGAAGCGACAGGGAGTTCTTTCGAATGTAGCCGCTCGTCTCGACGAAAAGGTGATAAACTTGGAGAAGCTCATCGGAGCTAACGTAGAGGATACGACTGCTGCGAGACAGGCAATCGACATCCTCAAAGCGTACTCTTTATCCCTCACTACTTCTTCAGAGTATCACAGGTTAGGTTATGTAAACTCTATCGAAAGTGCGATGCAAGAGATCGACGCGCACTTGAAGTATGTGGCTCAATCCGAGCTTCCGTCACTTCAAGAACTCGTATCTATCGAGGGCGTACTCGATGACTTACTTGTTGCATCCGCCCGCCTCGAAACTCTCAAGAGCGGAGTAGATACACCTCAAACCCTCACCCCTGCCGCACGAGCTAACGTACAAGAGGGTGCAATCACCATAGCCCCCGCAGCCGAAACACAAGCGCAAATATACACGGGCTTACGAGAAGAAGTAGGCGGACTCGCTCAAGTAGGTCCGCCGCAGGCAGAAAACACAATCCGCAACAAAGTAGATAGCTTGATGGTTGGCATGTCTCGTGTAGCTAGCCATACCAACCTAAGCAGCACAGAAGCGTCGAAACTCGTGCAGGTGGACAATCTCCTAAAAGGTCTAGTTACTGTTGCTGACTCCGGGCGTTTTGCTGAAGTGACACTCGCCTACGAAAAGGTGTCGGACGTGCGTACGATTCCTCTCACGTCTCTCACGGACAACATGGTAAAATTTCTCGAACTCGAACTCCGAGTGGCAGGAGGTACGCCTAACAGTTTCATCAAGGAGTTAACTCCGGCACGCTTCAATACCAAGTTCGGAAAGATTGGTACGGAGTTTTTAGACGGCATAGAACGGGCATCACGAAAAGGCTTGTTGACGTATTTTTCTGACCCGGATCGTTTACAGAGGCTCTCTGAGATTCGTGGTAAAGAGATCGGAAGTGCAGAAGAGGCTATCAGTGAACTCAAAGACTTTGCTGCTTCGTACGGTTTTGCGAGAGAAGCTCTCGGGACTGACGATCAGGCTGTTCTACGAAACATGTCTGATCTCCAACTAGCTCTTCTCTTAATTCGAGATAACTTTGCGGAGGGAGTAGACGCGGCATCACTAAATCTCATAGCTAGCCCAAAAGAACTCGAAGAACTGCGCCGTCTCGCAGGTCGTCTCAAGAATGATTCGGAGCGAGAGGTACGCAACTTAGGAGAGACACTCGTCACACAGGTAGACTCTCTTCTCGAAACACATCTTCAGTCTTTTGAGGGTGCCGAGTTGAACGCTCTCGTAACTGCGCGTACCCTCCACAGGGCAGCTATGCAGCAGTTCGATAAGGGTACGTTTGGCTACGATGTTCGTAACCTCGAAGCGGATGCACCACAGCGTCTCACGGGCGAGGGGTTAGAGACGGGCCAGAAGAGTGTGAAAAGACGTGAGTCTGATCTCATAAAGCCGATGGTGTCGGCGATCCTCGACCCCCGTCCGGAAAACATCTCGATAATTTCACAGACGATAGCGCGCCTACAGGCCACTCTCTCACCAGTTCGCCCGACAGATGGCAACTTGGTTATTCGAGGTGCAGATGGAAATGCACGTATTCCTACGAACGACGAACTCGACGGGCTGCTCACGCGTGACATGTCGCCCGAGACCTTTAACACCTTGAGTTCCGTGATCCGCGTGTCCGTACGCAGCGCACTCGGTAAACTGTACAACGTAGACGACATGCGTCGGGCTATGAAAAACGGTGCCCTTCCCAATCTTACATTTAATAAGGCTGCAGATGAGATCATAGTTCCACAAGGCTTCGGAAGCCTCGACGAATACTTTGACTACATCAACGATGAACTCCGGGTGAGTGTGAACGGAGAGATGCAACTCCTATTCGATATTCGTGACGTGTACTACGCAAATCGTGACATAGGCGATACTATCAATAGTTCGGCTGAACTCCGCACGGCCCACGCTGAGTTGGTTGAAAAGATCAAAAAAGCAGCCGCGTCAGATAAACAGACGGCTCAAACAGCTATCGAACTATCGAAGGAACGTGCGAAATCTATTCTCAAGTACTCCGAGAGTGCCACGACAGGTCAAGGATTCTTCGCGAATGTCATCAACTCGACTGATGGTGCGGCGATGGAAAAGTTCTTGGCTAACCTCGAAGCCGATACGTCGATGAATCCGGCACAGAAACAAGCTGCACTACGGAGTCTTTTCATACAAGTTATGAAAGAGGTTGGTGGACACTCGACCGGAACCGCGACAGTGAAACTTCCAGACGGGCGTCAGGTGAGCACAGATTCGTACACACGGCCCGGGGAGCTATTCTTCCTTTTCGACGATGCCCTGAACATAGGCGGATCACAGGTGAGCGGCGTGAACTTCATGCGTCTCGCAGAGGCTGCAGAGATTTCGCCGGAAACCCTAGAGGCGTATAGAGCCGTGTTCCGCTTAGGATTCCGTGAGTCAGCCCCGAGCATAGTTCAACAGCGAACACAGGGTGTCTTAGACTTTCAAGGCTCGACACAGCCGGGTATCGTTATTCCGCGTGGATACTCTATCGATAACGCGATTTCACGAGCCTTCAACCTCGCCCGTAAGATGGTCTCTGAAGAGTACGTCATGGCGGAAGCGTTCGTTAAGTACGCTGCTGTCGCGAAGGGTAAGACACTTCAGTTCCTCATCGACGATCCACAGGCTGCAGAGATTATGCACGCACTTCTCACGGAGAGTCGTAAGGTTGTAGAAGAGGACGCACGGTACTTCGTCGAGAAACTCTTGAAGGTCACGGCTCGGGAGATTAGGCCGTTCGTAGATGAGTACGATCCAGAGAGCGAAGCTGCTCAACGCGCGTACTGGGAGAGTCGGGGATTCGTCTTCGATCAACCGCTCAGTGGATTCCCATACCTTCCTAACGTCTTTTCACCTGCGGGAGCACAAACAATATGACAAAGAAAGCAAAAAAAACGTACACCAATGGATCGACAGTCCGCAAGCCTCTCAACATGGAGAAGGCAGACTTAGACAACAATAAGGTGTTGAGTGAATACGAACGTAAACGAGGCGTGGCTATCGAAAAAGCTATGGCAAAGCGCGGCTAAATATACCGACCAGATTTTTCTATAATTTCATCTGCGCTAGTGTTCAAGTAACGAAGAAGGGACGTGAGAGAGTGAGTACCCTCGTACTCAGGAACCCCCGCGTCCATTTCTCTTTGGAAGTCGTCCGGACGAACAGACTCCTTATTTATCTCTACGTTACCGTCTTGCCTCAAGTGCGCCGTGAGCGAAAACAGTTGAGCCTTCGACATCTTCTAACTCCCTAATAGGTAAATTGTAACAGTCGGCTTTGAATACGAATCCGTTGTCGGGATCGATGTCTCCGCGCCTGTGATGCGTAGCCTTTTCGTAAAAGGTACGTTTGTCTACCTGCCCTAAAACCCACGCCTTTGTGCCGTCAATTTTTACACGTACAAAAACGTACGAGTCACAATCTTGCTTCGTGCCGTGAGCCGGAATCGTACAGTCGTAGTGGTCTCTCGGCTTCGTGTTACACCTCTTCGTTTTCACGTCGATTCGCTTCTCACCGAGAAGGAGATCGTAATCTCTGTTGTTCGCCTCTAGAGCACCCGTGAGGTCACTCACGATGAGTTCGCCTAGTGCACCTACCACGTGACTTGTACTGCCTGTGATGCTGCCCTGTAGGATGCCTACGTGGGCAGTTTTCTTTTTTGCGCGTTCGACTAACTCAGGCGTTATCTTTACTTCGATCAACGATCTTTCTCCACTCTTCATAACACGGATGATTTCGGGGCGGGTTGTATTGAACCCACCCCTTTCCCTGCTTCCACACAGGATGTGTTTCTTTCTTTGGCTTAGGCGGCATTCAAGTCTACCACTTCACACACGCCAGCCGTACACGCTAGCTCACGTGAACCAGACGTATTATCTTCTTTCTCGTACATAGACAGAGCAGCCCAGTCGATCTCCAAGCTGCCTCGCTCTAGCTGCCACTCCGCATAGTCGTCAGCTTCGATGTCCTGATAAGGTGCCTGCTGATAGGTATGATCGAAGTGCGGCAGGAACGAGACGCCGGATGCCACGTCAAAGTTCTCATACATCCACGCACCTACGCTCATCCACTCATGCTCCTTCACAGAGATGGTGACAGACGGCTTGTGCTCACACCAGTGTATAGCGTACGTTTTCCACAACTCTAGCTGTTCAATAGCCGTCATCGCATCACGTGTCACAGCACCGTCGGGTGCCTTCATCGCGAATGAAAAGACGGTCATGTCATCCGGTTTGGTGACATCCGCTTCGCTGTACACTCCTTGCTCTTTGAGGAACTGCGTCAGAGGGTCTTTGTTGTCTCCCCGGACGGTACGGATGTAATAATCGTTGTGCCTAGCGTGAATACCGCTTGCAGCGTCCACCAGTTGCGACACAGTACCGGAGGGTTTTACACAGGTGATAGCAGTGGACTGAGGGATTCCAATCGCGTTCGCGTACTTTAAATTCGTATCGACGGCGACTTGCTTCATCTCTTCGAGCCAGCGAGGGGAATCGACGGTTTTTGATAAAACCGGATGATCCATGATACCAGTCAAGGATACGCCCAACAAGCGTTCTTCTTCTGTGTTTGTCTTCCATACTTTCCTCAAGTACTTGAAGTCTGTGAGTGTGGACTGTAGCGTACCCAAGATCGTGGCGAGGCGTACCTTTCGCTTCAATGAGTCGAGCGTATCGTGTTCGCGTATCACAACTTCTGATAAGTTGCAGAATTGATACGGACGCAGAATGATTTCAGAACACGGATTCGTGCCCCACATGTGTCCCTGTTCCCGGCGTCCGTTACGGCCTACCTGCTTGTCTGCGGCTTGTCGATTGAATACGCCTCGCTCACCCGATTTCGAATCGTAAAGAGCTAACCACTCGCGCATAAACGTACCCATCTCCGGCTTGCCCTTATACGCTACAGAGTTGTTAGCCAGCGCACGTTGCTTTTCGTAATCGTACCATTCTCCTGACTTGGCATGGCGCATCTGATCATCGTTGAGATTCGACAGGCTAATCAGGGCAGAACGACGTACGCCGCCCACCACAACAACCTCACCCACCTTACACATCAAGTCGTGACACTCGATAGGGAATAGGCGACGACCTTGTGCTTTTACAAATAGTTGCACAGCAAAGTTAAACAAGTCTTCGAGCGGACCCGGACCAGAGGCACGTCCACCCATTGTCTTAAGGCGGGCACCAGACGGGCGTATAGCAGACAAGTCCCACTTCGGGATGTGACCTGCGTACAGCAGCGCAATCAGTTCGCGCAGTGCCTTAGCCCACCCGGGCTTGGAGTCATCTACNTTNATCACAGTGTCTGTCGCCTGCATGTCATCACTGACAACAGGCAGCTTGTCTACATTCTCGCGCTCAACAGAGAAGCCTACCCCTGTGCCACACATCAAAATGTACATGCACTCATCGAACGAACGGGGACTGTCTACCGGGATGTAGCTACAGTTGTAGCCGCAGATGTTGTCACGAGCGAGGGCTGGCCCTGCAGTCATCATAGCCCGCATCGACGGCATAATCTCCTGACCGAGAATAGCCTGTTCGATGTCGAACAAGTCTGTGTTAGAGATCACGTACTGATGTTTGCCATGAACCTGATTACGCATAAAGTTTGTGTAGCGGAACACAGTCTCATCCCAATTCTCGCGGCGCTGTTCATCATCGAGCCAACGCGCGTAGCGGGACTTATGTATAAATTGTTGATATGGTGTGGGTAGCATATTATTCATTTTCGGTTTCCTCTATTAGCTTTTGTAGGTACCACTGTGCCTTTTCTAAGTCTTGGACGCCATTCTTGTAGCGGTAACGCCATAGGTACTTGATGATGTTTCCTTGCAGGTAGTATTGATAGCCTTCGTCTGTGGCAGCGCGTATGGCATCGATACACTCAACCCCTGCTTGATTGTAGTGCGGTGGACTGTTGACCATGTCCACATTGCCGTACGCCTCTTTTCCAGCCTGTTCTAATTCTTCTCGCATCTTCATATATTCTTCGTGTCTCATCTACTGCGTTTTCCCGAAATTAACCTTGACGATGTTCGTTTCCGGATCGTGTTTCACGTCAGGGCCGTTGCCAGTCTCCTCTACCATAGCCTCTTGTGTAGCTTCAAACTGTAAGCGGGCAAGGCCAGCCTGCATAACACGCTCAAAGTCTGACTCCATGAGTTCGACGAGTCCGGAAAGAATGACCGAACCTGCCGGTATGTACTCGTCGTCTTCGTTGTCTGTAGACGTATCGTACGCCGTCATCATCACGTGATCGTCAGTGTCCCCCTGTCGGAAGACTAAGTACCACCGTTCGGGCAACAGACTCGCCTTCTCTAACATTCCCTGCATCTCTTTATCGTCCACTTTTATACCACTCCTCTGGTATCGAACCCTCTGCCCACTCGAACTTGTGCTTGGTAGCCCAGTCAGCGTACGTCGTCTTCGAACCCTTGTAAATTTTGTTTGCTGCTCGTAGAAATACAAAACGTATATCTAAGTCAGGATGCTGCTCTTTCACGAGAAGCATCTTCATACGATCACCTTTGTCGAGATGACCCTTCGCTTCGATGTACACACCCGTGGCAGGTATATAAAAGTCGGGAGTATATGTGCGAGGTTTAGGTATATACGTTAGTTTTGTGTTTTCGTATTCGTATTCGACGCCTCTGTCAGCGAGGTTTCGTGCTAAATTTAACTCGAAGTTAGATCGAAATCCCGCTCTCTTAGCAGAGCGTTTCTTCACAGATTCATTCCTACCGACGCGAGGCGCTTCATTACGTACACGGATAGCTTTGGCGACCGGGCTTCGATCAAAAAGCATTCGTTTATCAAAGAGTTCAGAGGGATACATACATTGACTCCTGAGTGAACCATTCTGCCTATTATTTGTATTTCATTCTCGACCGTCGTGATGTCCCGCTTCTCTGTATCAGCAGATACTACTCCGGATTTAGTGAAGTTTTCTCGTAAGGTTAAGGGCAAACCACGCTCGTGCTGACGTAAAAATACGGTTCGACGATCCCCACCTACACCCTTATGAGACTCTACGTATACGTGATACATTTCTTTGTTGAGTTCGAGGAGGTCTAAGTCGTATTCCCGAATAAACACATACGCCATCACAACTCCTTTTTCTTGAGTCGTGAGTACCACACCATAGGGGGAGACTTTGCTTGAGACGTGACACGAGGATGGAGCACCGCGTTCGGCCAGCAGTGTGCCTTGTAACCGCACAGTCCGCACTCTTTCGGTAAGACTTTATTACCTGTGCGGATAATTTCACCCTTACGTTTGTATGTTTCGAACTCATCCGGAAATGGCCGAAAGGTCTGCACGTCAGGATCACTCAAGAACTTCACACGCTCTCGCGCGTCCTTGAGGTATGCTTCTTTATCTTTTCCCGTCCAGTCGTACGCCTCTACGACAGCAACTTCTCCGCTAGACTTATTGATGACGATCCACCCACCGAACGGTAGGTCCGTAGCTTCTGCATACAAAAACCCTTGCATAATATAACCGAACGGATCGTCATTCTTCATGTGCTCGTATCCGCCGAAGCCAGTAAACTTATTTTTAAACGCCCAGTCACTTGCTGATTTGATGTCCCAGACCTGCTCCTTACCCGATCTATCTCGTATGATAACGTCGAGGGTGCCCTTTACAGTGATCCCCTCTAGTTCGAGTTCGACTTCCTTCTGGTAGTCTACAATCTCTATGCCTGCCTCGCGGAGTGCTAGCATAAGTAGGGCTTCGGTCAAGTCTCCGAACAAAAAACGTACGATGCTGTTGTATTGCATCGTCTCAGGGATGCCGTGCTTATCACACACCTGTTGGCAGAGGGGCTTGCCGAGTCCGGACATACGTATTCGATACGACCGCTCTCTACCACCTAGTTGACGCGTAACAGCCGTACGGCAATCTTCTACAAATAAATCGAGGTTAGCCGGGGAGAGTTTAGTCTCCCCCCGGATAACACGTGTTAAGTAATCTTGAAGCTCAAGGAGCATCACACAGCTTCTTTGAAGTCAGCAGCGAGATCGTAATCCTCATCTTCGAGGATACGCTTCTGCGCCTCTTTGTGCCCCTTCATAATAGCATCGTTGTGACCTTTGACTGTTTCATCGAACTTTATGAGAAGCAGCCGATCTTCTTCGGTGAGACCCGGCAGCGTATCAGCAAGGGTAGGCACCGGTGTCCAGTAAATTACGCTTCCTCGCTTGTTCTTATGTGTCTTGAGTTGCACAAGGCTGTGACACATGACCTTATCCTGATGCGAAAGGCTGTCGATAAAATCAGAAATAGGCTTGAAGCCGGACTTCTTGAAGTACGCAACAAACGGTGCGTGATCAACATCCACCGCATTACCTGCGGCATCCTTGAAGTCACCACTGATCTTGCCATAGATGACTTGATTACAGACCACACTGCGAGATAGAAGCAGCTTAGGATCGTTTTCATCGAGTCCCTCTTCTTCATCGCGCGAGAGGCGACCACACTTGTTGCCTCCTTTGCTATCTGGGAATGATGAACGGAGATTATCACTCTGCACCGACTTCGCAGCAAAGCCACCCCGACCTTCATTCATCTCTGAGTCCCACACACTATACTCGAACCTCCGCATGAGAGGCTGGATAAATACAGTGCTTGCATACAGATTGCGACCGTCGATAAAAATCTTCCAGTCACCTCGCACGAGAGTTGCACCATCGTCCGCTTCAGAGTCGTAGTTGATTCCGAGCCGTGGCAACCCCACCCGCTCCTTTGGGGTGACATCCCCCTGCCCTGTGAGGCGCATTAGTTCTTTCATGTCGTCCGCACGTAGTACTTCCGCAATATTTGTCCCTGTCATAGTCCTTCTCCTTTTCAGATCGATAGGGTGTAAAGTATCTTATAGTTTTACCTCTTCCAAGTCAAGCCAGTTTTTTCCGATCTTGAGTTCTATTCCGACCGGCATGTCGTACGTGATGCCATAACGTCTAAGCGTTTCAAAGGGTAACGCTAGCATCGCGTGCTGCATTAAATTTATACACGTCTGCTTCTCGTCGGGGTGTACGTCCATGACGATGGAGTCGTGCACCGTGTTACAGATGACGCTTTGCAACTCCGCCTCACGCACGAGCCTAGTCAATAGCACGAGTGCTATAGGCAAGAGATCAGCCGTCGCAAATCCCTGCACCGGATAGTTGCATATCGCCGTACGATTTGTNGCAGTGCCNTACTCNGTCCAGCGNGCGTCNGGGAANGCGTACTCACGACCTGACGGCAACACAACGACACGCTTAGTGACAGCCTGTTTCTGTAGCTCATCGTGCCACTCCGTCACACCGGCGTACTTCTCCTTGAAAGCCGAGTAATATCTTTTTTGTGCATCTGTACCTGATGTGCCACCGTAGAGAGGCTTGAATGTATGTGCCTTTGCTTCTTGGCGTGTGCAGCCGATAACAGATGCCGTGTAGTTGTGAACATCCGTACCCTGCTTTACATCAGCATACGCTTGCTCATCTTTAGCGAGGAACCCAGCGACTCGAAACTCTAGCTGCGAGTAATCACCCTCAAGTATGTAACCGCCCTCGAAACGGCTCTCGACCACCTTCCGTATAGCGAAGGTATTTCCACGTGGCATATTTTGAAAGTTAGGATTGCGGCTCGAAAGGCGACCCGTCGCCGTAACACACTGCATAAACTCCGGATGGATGAAATTCTTTCTGTCCACATTATTTTTTATCCCCTCTACAAAGGTGCTCAAGTACGTGCGTAATGCGTTGTAACGAACGTACGATTCAACAAACTCCCGTGCATCGCCTTGTAACTCTTCGCGACGTTCGTCGAGTGTGTCTTTATCCGTACGAAATCCCGCAGACGCAGTGTCGTACACACTTCGAGGAAGCAACTTAAATCCGGCTACCTCTTGTGTATTATGGTACACAACGCCGGAGCCTCCGCACGTTTTGCAGACGCGTACGGCCTTGCCGAGTGTGCCATCCTTCTTGACCACACGATTACGTCCGTGCCCTTTGCACCCAGTACACGTCTCGGCCCGAGTTTTGTACACGACATCTGTGAGGCGTCCTACAGTGCCGCTGAACTGCTTACGCGACATACGGGTACGCATCTTTGGTCTAACTGTCGCACCCCGACGCTCTGTGCCCAAGTTAAACGTAGACGACCACGCTGCCTTGTCTCGTACGCGTCGAGAGTATAACAACATCGAACGGTCATCAGGACTCGAAAGGTTGATAGGAGTATC
>FUFK010718839.1_pt1 | contig 27005 bp, 27 predicted proteins | sample 1021851 | NCBI WGS metagenome assembly FUFK01 (sample SAMEA51879418, study PRJEB19060) | metagenome
CGCCGCTGCCTTCGCGGCCCCGGTCGGCGCCGCCGGCCTCCGGCAGGCGCGGGGTGTCCCGGCGGGCGCGCCGCGTCTGAACGATCAGCAGCGGGGCGAGCAACACGCACATCAGCCAGAAGCGCATCGGGCCGCTCGCCTTACACGAACATGCGTTTGGCCAGCGGCAGGCCGCGCCGGCCGCTGACCGCCAGGGTGGTCATCAGGCCGCCGACCAGGGCGCCGCCCACCCCGCAGGTGAGAATGTCCTGCCCGGTGAGATAGAGCCCGGGCACCTTGGTTTTAGGGCGCAACCAGTCCTGTTCGAAGCGTTCCGGATCGTGGTCCAGGCCGTAGATTTCGCCCTCCGGGTAGCGGCAGAAGTGGGCGGTGGAGAGTGGCGTGGACAGCTCGTAGTAGTCCAGGTGGTCGCGCAGGTGGGGGTGCTTCTCGAACAGCTTTTCCAGCAGCCGCTGGGAAAAGGCTTCTTTTTTCGCTTCGTAGTCATCGCCGCGTTTGCCCCAGGGGGCGTCGGCCCAGCGCTGGTACCACTCGAACGGCGCGGCGGCGACGATCTCAATGGTGGCGCGGCCCGGGTAGCGGCGGGTGAAGTCCGGGTCCTTGGCGCTGGGAAAGGAAATGTAGGTGAGCGGAATGTCGTGGTGGTCCGGGTCGGCCAGGGCACGGTCCAGCTGGCCTTCGTAGTCGTTGTCCGGGTAGATCCAGTAGTTGGTTTTCGGCAGCCCCAGTTTCTCGGCGGTGTCGTCGAGGCCGATGTACAGGCAGGCGCTGGCCATGGAGCGCCGCACCTGTCCGAGCTGTTTCCGGTAGGCCGCGTGCTGCGGGGTGGTGTCCGGCAGCAGTTTGGTGAAGGTGTTGAACACGCCGGCGTCGCTGATCACTGTCGGCGCCCGCTCTTCATGGCCGTCGGCCAGACGTACGCCGACGGCGCGGCCGTTCTCGATCAGGATGTTGGTGACGTCGGCGTAGGTGAAGACCTCGCCGCCGCTTTGCTGGATCACCGGAATCACGTTGCGGGCGATTTCCGAGGCGCCACCCACCGGGTAGTAGCCGCCGTACAGATAGTGGCGGGCGATCAGCGCGTGAATCAAAAAGCTGGAGCGGGCCGGCGGCAGGCCGTTGTCGCCCCACTGCCCGGTGAGTACGGCGATCAGCTCCGGGTCGTCGGTGAGCTCGGCCAGCACCTGGCGGGTGGGCCGGTTATAGCGGCCCAGGGCGCCCCGGTTCAGGACCTTCCGGGCAACGCCGCTCAGCGGCGCGGGCAGCAGCTTGCTGGCGGTGAACGGTTTGATGGCGCCGGCGGCGTTGTCCAGCGCCTTCATATAGGCGTCGATGGCGCCATGCTGGTCGGGGAACGCCTTTTTGAGCTCGGCGCGGAAGGCGTCCGGGCCGGCCACCAGGTCATAGTGGCGGTCGCCGAGGAAAATGCGGTCGTAGCAGGCGTCCATGGGCGCCCACTGCAGCTTGCCGTCGGTGATGTGGTCGAACAGGCGGCGGCTGAGGGTATGGCGGGCGCCCATATCGCCAATGTAGTGCACCCCCACGTCCCATTCGTAGCCGTTGCGCTCATAGCTGTGGGTGAAGCCGCCGGCGGTGTAATGCTGCTCGAACACGGCCACTTTGTTGCCCAGCTTGCTCAGGCAGGCGGCGGCGCACAGGCCGCCGATGCCGGAGCCGATCACCAGGACGTCATAGGGGCCGTCCAGGCGGTTGGCGCGGTAGCGTCGGCCGACGCGGATGGCACTGGGCTGCGGGCTGGGCATGGTGGGGGGCGCTCCCTCAAAGTACACAGTGTACACATTCGCCCAATCCAGCCGCCCGGTCAAGAGCGGGGTTTGCAGGAGCGGGCCCGCTCGCACAAGCCCGCGCCTACCAGTCAGGGCGCCGGATAGGGGAAGCGGGTGTGGATCGCTTCCAGCTCTTTTTCCAGGTCCTTGTCCCAGGCCATGTCGACGCTGTCCAGGTTCTCGCGCAGTTGGTTGAGGTTGGTGGCGCCGATGATGTTGCTGGTCACGAACGGGCGCGTGGTGACGAATTGAAGCGCCAGGTGCGTGGGGCTGACGCCGCGTGCCTCGGCCAGGCGGCAGTAGGCCTCGGTGGCGTCGGTGGCCTGCTCGTTGGTGTAGCGGGCGAAATGCTTGAACAGGGTCAGGCGGGCGTTGGCCGGCCACTGGCCGTCACGGTATTTGCCGGTGAGCATGCCGAACGCCAGCGGTGAATAGGCCAGCAGGCCCACGTTTTCCCGGTGCGCCACCTCCGCCAGGCCCACTTCGAAGCTGCGGTTGAGCAGGGAGTAGGGGTTCTGGATCGACACCGGCGGCGCCAGGCCGATCTTCTCCGCTTCGCGGATAAAGGTCAGGGTGCCCCAGGCGGTTTCGTTGGACAGGCCCCAATGACGGATCTTGCCGCTGTCCACCAGCTTTTTCAGGGCGGCCACGGTCTCGGCAATGGGCACCGCGTCCCGGTCCTCGCGGTGTTTGTAGCCCAGACGGCCAAAGTAGTTGGTGGTGCGCTCCGGCCAGTGCAGCTGGTAGACGTCGATGACGTCGGTTTGCAGCCGCTTGAGGCTGGTTTCCACGGCCCGCTCCAGGTGGTCCTGATTCAGACGCGGCCCGCCGCGGATGTGTTTCACGTAGTCGCCGGGGCCGGCGGCCTTGGTGGCCAGTACTACTTTGTCGCGGTTGCCGGTTTTGGCGAACCATTGGCCGATGATCTCCTCGGTGCGCCCGGAGGTCTCGGCGCTGGCCGGCACCGCGTACATCTCGGCGGTATCAAAAAAATTGACGCCCCGGTCCAGGGCCAGATCCATCTGCGCGAAGCCTTCCTCGGCGCTGTTCTGGTTGCCCCAGGTCATGGTGCCCAGACAGATGCTGCTCACCTTCAGGTCGGTGCGGCCCAGCGGACGGTATTCCATTGTTCTCTCCTTCGATTCAAACGCGCCGGCAAGCGGCGGAGGGCGGCTTTGCCGCCCGATGCAGGATACAGGATTCAGGGGCGCTCGGGAGTGGGCCGCGCGTACCGGCGCGGAGCGAATGTCTCCCCGCGTCTGGAGAGGCCCATCCGCGCTGCATCCTGCATCCTGTATCCTGAATCGTGGTATGCGCCGGCGCCTTCCTGGACACGGTCTGACGCCTTCAACTTACGGCTGTCTTTCCGCTTGTCTTTGCCGGGGGCGTTCAGTACAATTCGCACCCTCTTGCCCGGCGGGCTCTCGCCGGAGGGTTGGTATTACCCGTAACGTTATGAATTCAGGGCACAATTTTTAGGGAAGACTCCCATGAAGACCTACAGCGCCAAACCGGAAAGCGTAAAGCGCGACTGGTATGTGGTAGACGCCTCCGGCAAAACGCTGGGCCGGCTGGCCTCAGAAGTCGCCACCCGGCTGCGTGGCAAGCATAAACCGGAATACACCCCGCACGTGGATACCGGCGATTACATCGTCGTGATCAACGCGGAAAAGGTGGCGGTCACTGGCAAAAAAGCCACCGATAAGATGTACTACCGCCATACCGGATACCCGGGCGGCATCAAGGAAGCCAACTTCGAGACGCTGATCAACGCCAAGCCTCAGTTGGTGATCGAGAAAGCCGTTAAAGGCATGATGCCGCGTAACCCTCTGGGCCGCGACATGTTGCGCAAACTCAAAGTCTACGCCGGCACCGAGCATCCGCACACTGCTCAGCAGCCGCAGCAGCTGGAAATTTAAGAGGTCAGTCGATGGCAACTGCAAACGCCGACTACGGAACAGGTCGCCGCAAAACGGCCGCCGCACGTGTTTTTCTTCGCCCGGGCAGCGGTAACATCACCGTGAATGGTCGTCCGCTTGACGTTTATTTCGGTCGCGACACCAACCGCATGGTGGTGCGTCAGCCGCTCGAGCTGGCCGATGCCCTGGACCGGTTCGACGTCTACGTGACCGTCAGCGGTGGTGGCAACAACGGCCAGGCCGGTGCCATTCGTCACGGTATCACCCGTGCGCTGATGGAATACGACGGCGAGCTGCGCGGTTCCCTGCGCCGCGCCGGGTACGTTACCCGTGACGCCCGCGCCGTGGAGCGTAAGAAAGTGGGTCTGCACAAGGCGCGTAAGCGTCCGCAGTTCTCCAAGCGCTAAGACGGCCGTTCAGAGCCGTTTTACGCCCGAAAAAAGCCCGGCTTTGCTGGGCTTTTTTTGTGTGCAAATCAGGGGTTTAGCGGTTTGCCCGTGGGGAATAACCGGTTGTCAGATGTGGGCTTTTTCATTAACATTTGCGCCGCCTTACTCCGCCCGGAGCACGAGGACCGACCTCGAGTCTCGGATCACCCCCCGAGCGTGGGATTTAAGGGGAGAACTTCTCAATGAGCAATGACGGCGTAAACACCAGCCGCCGCACCTTTTTGATCGGCCTGACCTCAGCAGTCGGCGCCGCGGGTGCANTAGGCGCGGCGGTTCCTTTTGTTAAATCCTGGCAGCCCAGCGCCAAAGCTGAAAACGCGGGGGCNCCGGTCCAGGTGGATATCAGCAAGCTGGAGATGGGCCAGNGCGTGGTNCAGGAATGGCGAGGCCAGCCCGTGTGGGTGATNCGCCGNTCCGAAGAGACGGTCNCGGCGCTCGACNCGCTGAACGACCAGCTCAAGGACCCGCAATCCGAANAAGATCAGCAGCCNGCCTANGCGTCCAGCCTGTGGCGTTCGATCAAAAAAGAATATCTGATTCTGATCGGCATCTGCACGCATCTGGGGTGTTCTCCCTTGTACGAAGAAGAACCCACCGTCGAACTGAAAGAAGGTGGCTTCTTCTGCCCTTGCCACGGTTCCAAGTTCGACCTGGCGGGCCGCGTCTACCAGGGCGTGCCGGCGCCGACCAACATGGTGGTGCCGCCCCATTCCTACCTGAGCGAGTCCGTGGTTATCGTCGGCTCTGAAGAAGGGGAGACCAAGGCATGATGAGAATGGTGAACGGTCTGATCGACTGGGTGGATGCGCGTCTCCCCGTCGTCAACGCTTACAAGAAGCACATGTCGGAGTACTACGCTCCGAAGAACTTCAATTTCTGGTACTACTTTGGCGTGCTGTCCATGGTGGTGCTGGTCAACCAGCTGCTCACCGGCATCTGGCTGACCATGTTCTACTCCCCCAGCCAGGGCTTCGAGTCCGTCGAGTTCATCATGCGCGACGTGCAGTGGGGCTGGCTGATCCGCTACATGCACGCGGTGGGCGCGTCCGCGTTCTTCGCCGTGGTCTACCTGCATATGTTCCGCGGCCTGCTGTACGGCTCCTACAAGCCGCCCCGCGAGCTGGTGTGGATCTTCGGCATGCTGATCTACGTGGCCCTGATGGCGGAAGGCTTCCTCGGTTACGTGCTGCCCTGGGGCAACATGTCCTACTGGGGCGCCCAGGTGATCATCTCCCTGGCCGGCGCGATTCCGTTCGACATCCTGCCGTTCATCGACGCGAAGGACGCCAAGGAGATCGGTGACGCCCTCACCACCTGGGTGCGCGGCGACTACCTGCTCTCCACCGCCACGGTGAACAAGTTCTTCGCCCTGCACGTGGTGGCGATTCCGCTGGTGCTGGTGGCGCTGGTGTTCCTGCACATTCTTGCGCTCCACGAAGTGGGTTCCAACAACCCGGACGGCGTGGAAATCAAGCAGAACAAGGACGAGAACGGCATTCCGCGTGACGGCATCCCGTTCCACCCCTACTACACCGTGAAAGACCTGCCGGGCGTGATCATCTTCCTGATCATCTTCGCCGTGGTGGTGTTCTTCTTCCCCACCGGCGGCGGCTATCTGATCGAGAAGCCCAACTTCGTGCCGGCGGATCCGCTCAAGACCCCGGATCACATCGCACCGGTGTGGTACTACGGTCCTTACTACGCCATGCTGCGGGCCACCACCATCGACTGGTTCGGCATGTCGTCCAAGGCCTGGGGCCTGATCGCCATGGGCGGTGGTATCGTGGTGCTGTTCCTGCTGCCCTGGCTGGACCGTCACCCGGTCAAGTCGATTCGCTACAAAGGCTGGCTCAGCAAGCTCCTGCTGCTCGTGTTCGCCGCCGACTTCGTGATGCTCGGTTATCTCGGCACCCAGCCCGCTTCGGGCCTGGCCAAGACCCTGGCGCAGATCGGCACGGTGTACTACTTCGCCTTCTTCTTTATCGGGCTGCCGCTGGCGCACCGATTCGAGAAAGCCAAGCCGGTTCCTGAACGCGTAACGGGGGGTCACTGATGAGAAAGCTAGTCGCGGTAATGCTTTTCAGCTGCCTGCCGGTGATGTCGTTCGCCGCCGGCGGCGGCAACAATGAATACGTGGTGGACGCACCGGTGAACCTGCAGGACAAGGTAAGCCTGCAGAACGGTGCCAAGTTGTTCGTCAACTACTGCATGGGCTGCCACAGCATGGAGTACCTGCGCTACGGGCGCATGGCGGAAGATCTGGGCATCCCCGATGACCTGGTGCTGGAGAACCTGAACTTCACCAGCGACAAGATCGGTGACCCGATGGAAAACGGCATGGCCGAGGAAGACGGCAAGCAGTGGTTCGGCGTTACCCCGCCGGACCTGACGCTGGCCGCCCGCCACCGCTCCGCCGATTGGGTGTATTCTTACCTGATCAACTTCTATGAGGACGATTCCCGTCCCTATGGTTACAACAACCATGTGTTCCCCAACGTGGGCATGCCCCACGTGATGGCCGGAATGCAGCAGGAGTTGAGCGAGGAAGAGTTCAAGTCCAATATGGGCGACATCGCCAACTTCATGACCTACGCGGCCGAGCCGATGGCTCCCACCCGCGAGCGCATCGGCGTATACGTGCTGGTGTTCCTGGGTATTTTGCTGATTCCGGCATACCTGCTGAAGAAAGAGTACTGGAAAGACGTTCACTAAGCGGGAATTACCGCCCGGAACGCTTTTCAGCGAGCAACAGGGTACCCGCGCGAGCGGCTACCCTGTTTGTGTTATATAGAGACGTAGCGTGGAGATGATTCAACCATGGGTGTGGTGACAAAACGTTCCTCAATGACTTTCTTTTCCTCGCCGAACGATCATTACTGCCATCGCGTGCGGATCGTTCTGGCGGAGAAGGGCGTCACCGTGGATATCGTCGATGTGGACAATGGTGACAAGCCGGAAGATCTGGCCTCACTGAACCCTTACAACGAAGTGCCCACCCTGGTGGACCGGGAACTGACCCTGTACCAGTCCACGGTGATCATGGAATACCTGGACGAGCGCTTCCCGCATCCGCCGCTGTTGCCGGTGTACCCGGTGGCCCGGGCGCAGAGCCGCCTGCTGATTCACCGCGTCGAGCGCGACTGGTGCGCCCATGTGGACGCCCTGCTGGCGGGCACCGAGAAAGAGGCCGCCCTGACCAAGCGCCGCAAGGAACTGCGCGAAGCGATGATCGCCACCGCGCCGATCTTCAGCGAGCTGCCGTTCTTCATGAGCGAAGAATTCACCCTGGTGGACTGCGTCGTGGGTCCGATCCTGTGGCGGCTGCCGGCCCTGGGCATTGAACTGCCGCCCAAGCAGGCCAAGCCGCTGCTGGACTACGCCGAGCGTCTGTTCGACCGTGACGCCTTCCAGGCCAGCCTCTCCGAAGCAGAGCGCGAACTGCGCCAGCTGTAAGCCATGAATGATGACATGACCCCCAATCGCCCGTATCTGATACGGGCGATGCACGAATGGATCTGCGATAACGGCCTGACCACCCATCTGGCGGTGGACGCCCACTTTCCCGGGGCCGAAGTGCCCCAGGAATTCGTGCAGGACGGCCAGATCGTACTCAACATCGCCCCGCGGGCGGTGACCAATTTCGAAGCCGGCAACCAGGAAATTACCTTTTCCGCCCGCTTCGGCGGCGTGCCGCGCACGGTACGCGTGCCGGTGGAAGCGGTGATGGCGGTGTTCGCCCGCGAAAACGGCCAGGGCATGGCCTTCGAGCCCGAGGACCCGCCGCCGCAACCCAGCCCCACGGATCCCAGCGACGACGATAAGCCAGCCTCCAAGGGCAGTCACCTGAAAGTCGTGAAGTGATTAATCAATATACTCGATAATCTTAACGATCTTCTGAACACCCCCGACCTCACGGGCCTGCGCCACCACGGCGTCGGCCTCGTCGCGGGTGAGCAGCCCCATCAGATAGACAATACCGCTTACCGTGACCACCTTGGTGCGCATCCCCGGCGCATCGCCGTCCACGAACAGGCGGGTTTTGAGCTTGGTGGTCAGCCAGCCGTCGTTCACGCGCGCCAGCACGCCGCTGTCGCCGGACAGCTTCAGTTCATTGTGCACGTGGCGTACATGGCGCACGCGGGCGGCGATGTTTTCCGCCTGCACGCGCAGGTCGTCGCTGGTGACTTCGCCGGCCAGCAGCACGTTGCCGTTAAAACTCACCACCACGATGTGACTTTGATCCAGGGCCTCGCTGGCGCGGGCCAGGTTCACCTTGATCTTGCGCTCGATATTGCCGTCTTCCACGAAGGCGCCGAAGGTGCGCGAGCCGCGGTCCCGGTCGACCGGTTCCTGGGCCATGTTTTTCGTCAGAGCGGCGCAACCGGACAGCGCGAACAGCAGCACCGCAAGCAACGCCGGCAGGGCAGGGTGACGCATCAAGAGCCTCCGAAAAGCTGTTGATCGATAAAGTCGCAAAGCGCGTGGATCACCAGTAGATGCACTTCCTGGATGCGGGCGGTGGAAGTGGCCGGGACCCGTACTTCGATATCGCCGGGGCCGTAAAGGTTCACCATTTCACCGCCTTCCTTGCCGGTCATCGCCACCACCTTCATCTCCCGGTCGTGGGCCGCCTGGATCGCCTGAATCACGTTGGCGGAATTGCCGCTGGTGGAAATCGCCAGCAGCACATCGCCGGGGTTGCCCAGGGCGCGCACCTGCTTGGAAAAGATTTCGTTGTAGCTGTAATCGTTGGCGATCGAGGTGAGCGTGGAGGAATCGGTGGTCAGCGCCACCGCCGGCAGGGCCGGGCGTTCCATCTCGAAGCGGTTGAGCAGCTCGGAAGAGAAATGCTGCGCGTCACCGGCGGAGCCGCCATTGCCGCAACTGAGAATCTTGCCGCCGTTGAGCAGGCATTCCACCATCACCTGGCCGGCGGCGGCGATCACCTCGGGCAGCACTTCGCCGGCCTTGGCCTTGGTTTCCATGCTCTCGGCGAACAACTGTCTGATGCGGTCCACACTCATTACTGGTCTCCGTAAAATGCGTTTTGCACCCAATGATAACGGACTTCGCCGTCATCATCCGGTTCCAGGCCCAGCACGTCGAAGCGGCAGGGCCGTTGTGCCTGATAAGGGTGGCGGCCCAGGTAGTGCCGCGCCGCGAAAATCAGACGGCGTTGCTTGCGCCCGTCCACCGAGGCGAGGGCGCCGCCGTAGCGGTTGTAGGCGCGCCAGCGGACCTCCACGAACACCAGCGTGTCGCCGTCGTCCATGATCAGGTCCACCTCGCCCAGGCGGCATTGATAATTGGCGATCACCGGCACCAGGCCGCGCTGTTCCAACCAGCGTCGCGCCCGGTGCTCGGCCCGCTGGCCGCGTTCCTTGCGCCAGTACATAGAGGCCTCCTTTCCTCTTATTGTGGGAGCGGGCCCAGCCCGCGAAAGGGTGGCTTACAGCCACCCGATCCTAATACTGTGTGCTGTCCACCCGCCCCTCACTGACGCGGGGCACCGGTATCGCCTCACCGTTACGAAACACCGCCCAGTCCGACTCGCGCACCAGCCGCGCGCCGTTCAGTCGCAGAGTGCCGGTGACGCCGGGCAGGGTGCTGTCCTGGAGGTTGCGCAGCAGGTAGAGGCGCGCCTGCAGCCGGTAGGCGTCCACGCCCATGGCGAACAGCCGGGCATAGCGTCCGTGGCCCTCCGGCCAGGTCTCCTCGGCCATGCGGTGGAGCTTGGTGCCCTCGTAAAGAATCCACGGCATATCCAGGAAATAGACGCCGTCCAGGTCCTGGTCGCGGCGGGGCGCCAGGGTGCCGTCGTAAATATAGGAGGTGGCGAACACCGGCAGGTCCCGGGCGTAGTGGAAGTTCAGCGCCGGTTTGATCTGCCGGCCCTCGTTGGGATCGGCCACCAGGAACAGGAAGTCCAGGCTTTGCGGCCACTCCTCCGGCCGCTCCGAGTCCAGATCCGAGAACGAGGTGTCGCGGCGCAGGTCCTTTTCGGCCCGGGCCGTGTCCAGCAGGCTCTCCACGGTTTCACCGATGGTGTCCTCGGTGAACGAGCTCTCCACCACGACCCGGCCGCCGCCGTCCCGCCAGGCGGCCACGAACGCGTCGGCCACGCGCTGGCCCCAGGCGCTGCGCGGATACAGCACGCCGGCCAGTCGGTCGCCGGCCTCCAGGTTCTGGCGGGCGATCTGCCGGGCTTCGTCCTCCGGCGCCAGGCCGAATTGGAAGATCGGCGCGCTCTCACTGTCCTGATCCAGATAGTTCAGCGCCAGCACGGTCACCGGCGGCGTGCCCGCGCGGGCCAGCTCGGCCACGTTGTCCTTGGCCAGCGGCCCGACCACGAACTGCGCGCCGTCCTCCACGGCACGCTGGAACACCGAGCGCACGTCCGCGTCGCTGACGTCGTAGAAACGCAGGTCCGGGGTCGGGTTGCCCGCTTCCTCGGCGCTGTAGTAGCCGGTCATCATGCCGTCGCGGATCGCCTCCGCGGCGGGCGCCAGCGGGCCGCTCTCCGGCAGCAGCACGGCGACCCGCTGGGGGCGCTCGCGGGCGGCGCGCTGCAGGGCCCGCACCGTTTCCGGCANCTGGCGGGCGGCCGGNTGGTCNGGCCAGNNCTCGCGCCAGCGCGACAGGCGCTGCACCTGGCTGTCGATGTTGGCCTGCGGGTCGCGGTACANCAGCGCCAGCTCCAGCCAGCCGCGCAGCTCGCCGGAGGTGTCCTCGGCGCGGGCTTCCAGGGTNTCCAGCGGCAAGCGCATCAGCGCTTCCCAGGTCAGCTNGCGGTTGTATTCCNGGTCGTCGTCATNGAGCANCGGGTCCACCGCCACGCGCTGGCGCAGGCTTTTCATCANNTCGCCGTTGAGNGCCTGGGCGTCGGCGCGCANCAGGTTCAGCTTGGCGCGGCGCTGGGCNTCGAAGCCGTCGATNTCGCNNCGGTAGTCGTCCAGCAACGCCACCGCCCGGTCCGGCTGCTGCTCGGCCATCCAGGACTGGGCGCGCAANTGCAGCCAGCGGAAGCGNTGATCCCGGGACAGGGCGCCGTCGCCCACCTGGTCNAGCANTTCGCCGGCGTCGTCGGCGCGCTCNTTGACCAGATAAGANCGNGCCCAGGCNAGGGCGGTGTCGGTGCGCACCGGTTCCGCCAGNTCGGCCAGCTGGNCGCNGGCGTNANCGACCTGTTGCGGCGCNTCGCGAAGGGGTGCCGGTTCCNTGGCGGTNGAGCCGTTCGGGCTNGGTANTTGNGAACAGCCGGCAAGGACCAGAACGAGGGCCATTGCGGCCAGGNGGGCCTGTCGTAATTCCATGGCTCTAGGGTAACCCCTTTGCTACTTCGGGAAAGAAGCNGCTATTGTAGGCGTTTTGCAAGTCGCGAATCACCCCCGACGGTCCACGATTGCGGAACGGANCGGNGGCANNACACAACTCTTTACACCCAANCAGGAAAACGCCNCCCATGAGCGGCTCTTTNTANGTGGTCAGCACNCCGATCGGNAACCTGGACGACCTGTCCCGNCGCGCCCTNGAGGTGCTCGGCCAGGTGGACTGGGTGGCCGCCGAGGANACCCGGCACAGCCAGACGCTGCTCAACCANCTGGGCATCAAGGCCCGCCTGATCAGNTGCCACGACCACAANGANGCNGAGCGCAGCCCGGAACTGGTGGCGCGCCTGCGCGACGGCGAAAGCGGCGCGCTGATCAGCGACGCCGGCACGCCNCTGGTCAGCGACCCGGGNTACCGGNTGGTNCGCGCNTGCCAGGACGCCGGCGTGGCNGTGGTGCCGGTNCCCGGCGCGTCCGCGCTGCTGGCGGCNCTGGCGGTNTCCGGCCANCCCAGCGANCGCTTNCTGTTCGANGGNTTNGTNCCGTCCAAGGGNGCCGCCCGCGAAAACGCCCTGCGCCGNCTGGCNGGCCTGGANGTCACCAGCGTGATNTTCGAGGCCCCNCACCGNGTGGTGTCGCTNCTGGAAAGNCTGGCCGGCCTGGTCGACGCCGACCGNGANCTGACCCTCTGCCGGGAACTNACCAAACGCTTCGAGACCGTGCGNCGNGGCCCGGTGNCCGAGCTGCTNGAGTGGGTGCGCGGCGACAAGGANCAGCGCCGCGGCGANCTGGTGCTGGTGCTGTCCCCCGCCGCCCGCGGCGAACAGCTCAGCGANCNNGACCGCGCCCTCGCCAAGGCCCTGCTGGCGGAACTGCCGNTNTCTCGNGCGGCGCGGGTNCTCGCCGCCCACACGGGGNTGAAGCGGCAGGAGCTCTACAACTACCTNGAAGGAGTTAATAGTTAACAGTGAATAGTTAATAGCGAAAACAGTGCGCNCNNCGNNAGTTGCGTATTAGCATCGAAGGNTTGCGCTCACGCAATGAGCGCGGGCACGGCCTCCACGACACCCCGGCCCCACCCGCGAACTCTTCACTATTAACTGTTCACTNTTANCNGNNTNCGCTAGAATCCGCCCCGGGTCGGTCAGGCAGCCGCTGGCGGTGCAAGCCGCTGGAGGAAAGTCCGGGCTCCATAGGGCAGGGTGCCAGGTAACGCCTGGGGGCCGCGCTGGTGACGGCGCGGTTACGGAAAGTGCCGCAGAAAAGGTACCGCCCGGCGGCTTTCGAGCCACCGGGTAAGGGTGAAAAGGTGCGGTAAGAGCGCACCGCGCCGCTGGCAACAGCGGTGGCAGGGTAAACCCCACCCGGAGCAAGACCAAATAGGGACCCATGGGCGTGGCCCGCGCCGGGTCCGGGTAGGTCGCTTGAGGCCCGTGGCGACGCGGGTCCCAGATGAATGGCTGTCCACGACAGAACCCGGCTTATCGACCGATCCACCTTATTCGAAGCGACAGTCCGCTCCCTGTGGGAGCGGGCCTGTGCGAGCGGGCCTTGCCCGCGAAAGGGTGGCTCTGCCACCCGGCAGGATTCCAGAGAGCTCCATAATGCGCGAACCAAGGCCTCTCTGGCATCCTGCCGGCAAGCTTTGCTTGCCTTTCGCGGGCNGGGCCCGCTCCCACAAGGCTTCCACAGCGCCTCTTGAGCAGCCCCCACCGCCATCAGTGGGCTGCGGCGAGAGTCAGCACTCACCCTGAATATGGCNTCTCNNCTCATTTATTNNNCCNTCCTTTATTCCAAAATAGTCTAACNCTTAAAGTGATTCCTTAGCTGCNCCCCGCAGCGCCCTGATTACGTTGACAACTCCTCTTNCCCCGCCTTGCNCACCCCCAGTGTGACGCAGCTAACAAACTGATTTGCAAAGACTTTCTTTTACATTGGCCGGTTTCGCCGAGCTTGACTTGGTAATTCCCGTGGACCTAGAGTGTCGCATTGTGGTGGAAAGTGGGATGAAGTGGGAAAAATCCTCCATCCCGCCGCCAGAAACGCACAAAGTGGGACGGATCCCAACGCAAGGGGAAGGCCAGTGTTCAACGGGCGTACGGCGCTCAATCTAGATGCCAAGGGTCGGCTTACCGTGCCGACCCGCTACCGCGAGTCGCTGAACAGCGCTTGCGGCGGCCGCCTTGTGCTCACGCAACACCCCTACGACGCCTGCCTGGTGATGTACCCCTTCCCCGAGTGGCGTGACATCGCCCGCCAGGTGGCGTCGCAAAGCGATTCCCACNCCCAGGTGCGGGCGCTCAAGCGCCGNTTCCTGGGNCAGGCCGTGGAAATGGAAATGGACGGCAACGGCCGCCTGCTGGTACCGCCGGAGNTGCGGTCCGTGGTGGGCCTGGAAAAACACGCCATGCTGGTGGGTTTGATGCACCGGTTCGAAATCTGGGCCGAGGAAACCTGGAATCAGTTGGAACAACAGGATNTGGATCAGGACGCCATGCCCGAGAGNGTGCAGTCCCTCTCGTTCTGAATTTGGCANCGAACAAGCGAGGGCAACCGGCCATGGCGAACAGCGACAACAGGCAGTACGANCACCAGCCGGTAATGCTGGAGGAGGTACTGGAAATGTGGCCCACCCGAACCGACGGCCTGTACGTGGACGGCACCTTTGGCCGCGGCGGTCACAGCCGCGCGCTGCTGGCCCGGCTGGACGCCGGCGCCCGTCTGGTCGGTGTGGACCGCGATCCNGAGGCGGTNCNGGAAGGCGAGAAGCTGGCCCNGGAAGACGCCCGCTTCCGGATTCGNCGCGCCCGCTTTGATTGCCTGCCGGAGCTGGTGGCGGAAGAGCACCGCCAGATCGACGGGNTGCTGCTGGATCTGGGCGTGTCCTCGCCGCANCTGGACGACGCCGAGCGCGGCTTCAGNTTCCTGCGCGACGGCCCGCTGGACATGCGCATGGACCCGGACAGCGGNGAAAGCGTCGCCGANTGGCTGGCGCGGGCCGGCGAGAAGCAGATCGCCGANGTGCTCTACCAGTACGGCGATGAGCGCAAATCACGCCGCATCGCCCGGGCGATCTGCGAGCGCCGCGATNAGCAGCCGATCCGCACCACGGCGCAGCTGGCCGGCCTGATTCAATCGGTGATGGGACGCGGCGAGCCGGGCAAGCACCCGGCNACGCGCAGCTTNCAGGCNNTNCGAATACATATAAACGGGGAACTGGNNGCGTTGCGCAACACGCTGGACCAGGCCCTGGAGACGCTCGCCATCGGCGGGCGTCTTGTCGTTATCAGCTTCCATTCCCTGGAAGACCGGGTGGTGAAGCGCTTTATCCGCGATCACTCCGGNCAGGCNCCGAAAGGCCGGGGCGGGTTGCCGATGATGGACGAACCGCCGGAGCGGCTGAAGCCGCTGGGCAAGGCCCGCTACGCCGGCAAGGACGAACTGCGCGTCAACGTGCGCAGCCGCAGCGCGGTGCTGCGGGTGGCGGAGAAAGTGGCNTGAGCGCGGCCCGCGGCCAGGCCACGGGCTCGGTGCTCGCCGCCGGCTGGTTGCCGCCGCTGTTGCTGGTGCTGGTGGTGGCGTCCGCGGTGGGCGTGGCCTACAGCGTGCACGAATCGCGCCGCCTCACCGACCGCGCCCAGCAGGCGCAGCGGCAGCAGGCGCAGCTGGAAACCCGCTGGGGCCAGCTGCTGCTGGAACACAGCACCTGGGGCAGTTACGCCCGGGTGGAGCGCCTGGCTCGNGAAGAGCTGGGCATGAANTTACCGAANACCGANGAGCGAGTGTTGATACGGCCATGAAAGGCGCCCGTAGAACCACACCCAAGGCNACGCGCAAANCCGCCACCAAGGCGTGCGGCGCGCCAGGCCAACAGCTCCCTGCGCTGGCGNTTCATGCTGGTGTTCTGGGCNGGCTGTGCCTGTGTNNTGGTGGGGCGCGCGGTGCAGNTGCANGTGGTNCAGCACGACTTCCTGGCCNACCAGGGCGACATCCGCAANCTGCGGGTGGAGCCGGTGGCCGCCCANCGNGGNGTGATNCAGGACCGCGCCGGNCGNCCGCTGGCGGTGAGCACCCCGGTCACCACCCTGTGGGCNAACCCCGGNGANGCNCTGGANCACCAGGANNAGTGGGCGCGCCTGGGCNACAACCCGATNATCGACAGCCGNGCCTTCGCCAGCCGGGTCAACAGCCACAAGGGNAAGGANTTCATCTACCTGGCCCGNGGNCTGGCGCCGGANCAGGCGCNNACCGTGCTCGNCAANCAGGTGCCCGGCATCCACCCGCTCACCGAATACCGCCGCTACTACCCGGCCGGCGAAGTGACCAGCCATCTGGTCGGCTTCACCGACATCGACGAGCGCGGCCAGGAAGGCGTGGANCTGGCCTTNGAAGAGCAACTGTCCGGCGAGCCGGGCCGCAAGAAAGTGGTNCGCGACCTGCTCGGCCGCGTGATCCAGGACATCGAAGTGCTGGANCCGGCGGCGCCCGGCCAGGACATCACCCTGAGCCTGGANCTGCGCCTGCAGTANNTGGCCTACAAAGANCTGCTNTCNGCCACCCGCCGCTTCAAGGCCNNGGGCGGCTCCGCCGTGGTGCTCGACATCAAGACCGGCGAANTNCTGGCGATGGTCAACCAGCCCGCCTACAACCCCAACAACCGGGGCAACCTGGACACCGNCAGCCTGCGCAACCGGGCGGTCACCGACCTGTTCGAGCCGGGNTCCACGATCAAGCCGTTCACCGTCGCCGCNGCCATGGAGCAGGGCCTGGTNACNCCNACCACGGCNATCAANACCCACCCNGGCTATCTGCGCGTGGGCAGCAAGACCATCCGNGACCACCGCGATTACGGNGTNATCGACGTCACCACCGTGCTCACCAAGAGNTCCAACGTGGGCGTCAGCAAGCTGGCGNTGTCNATGGANNCCATGGTGCTNCCCGGNTACCTGGAGCGCTTCGGNTTCGGNCAGNNCACNGNCATCNANTACCCCGGCGANAGNGACGGCNTNCTGCCGCTGCGCGCNCGCTGGCGGGACGTGGAGCGCGCCGCGCTNTCNTACGGCTACGGCNTCAGCACCACCGCNCTGCAGCTGGCCCAGGCCTACGCGATCCTCGCCAACGACGGNCGCCGGGTGCCGCTGTCCCTGCTCAAGGTGGACCAGCCGCCCNAGGGCGAGCAGNTNATNGCGCCGGCCAGCGCCCAGTCCATCGTGCGCATGCTGGAAACCGTGGTCAGCNTCGAGGGCACCGCCAGCCGCGCGCAGATTTCCGGTTACCAGGTGGCCGGCAAAACCGGCACCGTGCACAAGGTCACCGCCAACGGCTACGCCGACGACCGCTACATCGGCCTGTTCGCCGGCATCGCCCCGGCCTCCAACCCGCGNNTNGCCGCNGTGGTGGTGATCGACGACCCGCGCGGCGAATCCTATTACGGCGGCCTGGTGGCCGCGCCGGTGTTCTCCGCCATCGTCGGCGGNGTNCTNCGNACCCTGCACGTGCCGCCGGACAAGACCGACGGCCTGATCGCCGGCAANCTGGACGGGGAGGACGCCACATGATCGCACTGCGGCATCTGCTCCCCGACCAGCCGCTGCCGGAACGGCTGCGCGACCTGACCATCAANGCGNTGCGCCTGGACAGCCGCGCGGTGACCCCCGGNGACCTGTTCCTGGCGGTGCCCGGCCACAACNNGGACGGCCGCCNGTTCATCGACGCGGCGNTCCGCGCCGGCGCCACCGTGGTGGTGGAAGAGGGCGANNCCTTCGCCGTGCATCCGCANGNCGGNGCNGNGCGCATNACCGTNCCGGNACTGCGCCGCCAGNTCGGCGTGCTGGCGGCGCGCTACTTCGGCGAGCCCGGNCGNCGCCTGAAGGTGATCGGCGTCACCGGCACCAACGGCAAAACCAGCATCACCTGGTTCCTGCGTGACGCGCTCAACGCCCTGGGCCACGCCTGCGGNCTGATCGGCACCCTGGGCGTNGGCCTCAANGGCCANGAGGACAGCACCGGNCACACCACGCCGGACCCGATTACCCTGCAGAAAGCGCTGCNCGNCCTGNGCGACGCCGGCGCCGACAGCGTCGCCATGGAAGTGTCGTCCCACGCCCTCGANCAGCACCGNCTGGGCAGCACCCCGGTNCGCATCGCGGTGTTCAGCAACCTGAGCCGCGACCACCTGGACTACCACGGCGACATGGANNCCTATCTGCTCGCCAAGGTGGCGCTGTTCACCCGCCCGGAGCTCCAGGAAGCGGTGATCAACAGCGACGACGNCGCCGCNCCGGTGCTGCTNGGCCGGCTCAACGACGGCGTGCGCTGCATCACCTANGGCGCCCAGGCCGGCGCCACCGTGCGCTGCGTGGCCTGGCAGCCGCACCCGGACGGCATGGACCTGCGGCTCACCGTGGGCGGCGAAGCCNTGAACGTGACNCTGCCGCTGTTCGGCGCCTTCAANCTCAGCAANGTGATGGCGGTGGCCGGGGNGTTGCACGGCAGCGGCGTCGAGCCGCNNGCNCTGGCGGNCGCCCTGGCCGCCATTACNCCGGTGCCGGGCCGCATGGAGCCGNTCCGCGNAGCGGGCAANCCCACCGTCATCGTCGATTACGCGCACACCCCNGANGGCCTGGAAAAAGCCCTGGCGGCGGCCCGCGAGCANTTNCCNGGCCGNCTGCACTGCGTGGTNGGCTGCGGCGGCGACCGGGANACCGGCAAACGCCCGCTGATGGCCGCCGCCGCCGAGCGCGGCGCCGACCGGGTGCTGTTCACCAGCGACAANCCGCGCGGCGAGNACCCGGACGCGATCATTGAACAGATGCGCGCCGGTCTCGACNACCCCGGCGCCGTGCAGGTGGAAACCGACCGCCGCCGCGCNGTGGCNCTGGCGGTGTCCCAGGCCGGCGCCGACGANGTGGTGCTGGTGGCCGGCAANGGNCANGAGGACTATCAGGANGTGGCCGGTGAGCGCCACCCCATGGACGACCGCGACCTGGCCCGCGAGGCCCTGGCCGCNTGGCANGCGCCGGCCGCNNCGGCNGGNGGNNNCGCATGATGCGCCTGTCCCAGATCCGTGACTGGACCGCCGGNGAGNTGCGCGGCGNNGACCGCACCCTGAGCGCGGTCAGCACCGACACCCGCACGCTGGGNCCGGACAGCCTGTTCGTGGCGCTGCGCGGCGAGCGNTTCGACGGCCACGCCTTCCTGGCCCAGGCCCGNGACGCCGGCGCGGTGGCGGCNCTGGTGGAAGAGGGCAGCGACACCGGCGTNTTCGACGCNGANGTGCGNGTNGCCGACACCCGCCAGGGCCTCGGCCGCCTGGCCGCCGGTTACGCCGCCCAGTTNCCGGTGCCGCGCGTGGCNGTNACCGGCAACGCCGGCAAGACCACCGTGAAAGAGATGATCGCCGTGCTGCTGGGCGANGGCACCCTGGCCACCCNCGGCAACCTCAACAACGACATCGGCGTGCCGCTCACNCTGCTGCGNCTGACCGCCGANCACCGCCAGGCGGTGATCGAGCTGGGCGCCAACGCCCCCGGCGAAATCGCCTGGACCAGCGGCCTGGTGAAGCCGAACGTGGCGCTGATCACCAACGTCACCGGCGCCCACCTGGAAGGCTTCGGCTCCATGGACGGCATCGCCCGCGCCAAGGCGGAAATCTTCACCGGCTGCGCCGCCGGCGGNACCGCNGTGATCAACGGCGACGACAACTACGCNGCCTTNTTCACCGANCAGGCCCGCGCCGCCGGNNTGAACATCGTCACCGTGGGCCGNGAGCAGGGCGACCTGCACGCCGACGCGGTGCGCCTGGACGACCANGGCTGCGACTTCGTGCTGCAGCCCCTGGGNCTGACCCTGCGCCTNCCGCTGGTGGGNGCCCATCAGATCAGCAACGCNCTGATGGCGCTGGCCGCCGTACAGGCGCTGGGCGTCGACCTGGCGGAACGGGCGCCGCGNCTGGAACAGCTCAAGCCGGTCCCGGGNCGCATGAACGTGATCGACTGCCAGGGCGGCACCCTGGTGGACGANACCTATAACGCCAACCCCGGCTCGGTNCGGGCGGCCATCGCCTGGCTGGCCGGGCGGCCGTCACCNCGCACTCTGGTGCTGGGCGCCATGGGGGANCTGGGCCCCAGCGCCGAGACGCTGGTGACTGAATTGGGCGCCAACGCCCGGGCCGCCGGCATCGACANGCTGATNACCCTGCCCGGNGCCGAAGCGGCNGCCCGNGGCTTCGGNGANGGCGCCGAGCCGGTGGAACATTTCGANCAGGCCGCCGAGCGGGCAGCGGGAACGCTGGCCCGGGGCGGCACGGTATTGGTCAAGGGGTCGCGCAGTGCCCGCATGGAGCAAGTGGTGCAACGGCTTACCGATAAGGGGAGGGGGCACTGATGTTGCTTTGGCTGGCGGAACNNCTGGGNGAGTTNNATANCGGNTTCCTGGTGGTNCAATACATTACCTTGCGCGCCATNCTGGCGGTGCTGACGGCGCTGTTCCTGGCGTTCTGGATCGGNCCGATCATGATNCNNAANCTGCAGGAAAAGCAGGTCGGCCAGGCGATCCGCGANGACGGNCCCAAGAGCCATCTCAGCAAGGCCGGCACCCCGACCATGGGCGGCGGCCTGATTCTGATCTCNATCGCCATNTCCACCCTGCTGTGGGCNGATCTNAGCAACCGCTTCGTGTGGATCACCCTGGGCGTGCTGGTGGTGTTCGGCGCCGTGGGCTGGGTCGACGACTGGCGCAAGGTGATCGAGAANAACCCGCGCGGCCTGCCGGCGCGCTGGAAGTATTTCTGGCAGTCCGTGGGCGCGCTGGGCGCCGGCCTGGCNCTGTTCTGGACCGCCCAGAGCCCGCAGGAAACCCAGCTGATCGTGCCGTTCTTCAAGACCGTGGCGATCAACATGGGCTGGTTCTATGTGGTGCTGACCTATTTCGTGATCAACGGCACCTCCAACGCGGTCAACCTGACCGACGGCCTGGACGGCCTGGCGATCATGCCCACCGTGCTGGTGGCGGCGGCGCTGGGCATCTTCGCCTACGCNAGCGGCCACGCGGAGTTCGCCACCTANCTGCAGATTCCCTACATCNCCGGNGCCGGNGANCTGGTGGTGATCGTCGCCGGTCTGTGCGGCGCCGGGCTNGGTTTTTTGTGGTTCAACGCCTACCCGGCGCAGGTGTTCATGGGCGACGTGGGCGCGCTGGCGCTGGGCGCGGTGCTCGGNGTGATGGCGGTGATCGTCCGCCAGGANATCGTGCTGTTCATCATGGGCGGTGTGTTCGTCATGGAGACGGTGTCGGTGATGCTGCAGGTGGCCTCGTTCAAGCTCACCGGCCGCCGCATTTTCCGCATGGCGCCGATTCATCACCACTTTGAACTCAAGGGCTGGCCGGAACCGAAGATCATCGTGCGGTTCTGGATCATTACCGTAATTCTCGTACTGGTGGGTCTCGCGACCCTGAAGATTCGCTGAGGAGATGCGTAAACGTATATGGCGAAAGACGCGTTCGATCTGGTTATTGGCCTGGGTGTTTCCGGCCGCTCCGTGATCCGCTACCTGGCGGATCAGGGTATGCCGGTGCGCGCCCTGGATACCCGCGACGCCCCCGCGGGTCTGGACGAACTGCGTCAGCAGCATCCCAAGCTCAAGATTCACACCGGCGGCTTCAAGGGCTCGTGGATGAAGCGCGCCCAGCGGCTTATCGTCAGCCCCGGCGTGGCCGTGTCGACCCCGGCCATCGCCGAGCAGATCGCCGAGGGCAAGGAAGTGATCGGCGACATCGAGCTGTTCGCCCGCGCCGCCAGCCGCCCGCTGGTGGGCATCACCGGGTCCAACGCCAAGAGCACCGTGGTCACCCTGCTCGGTGAAGTGGCGCGCGCCTGCGACGCCAAGCCGGGCGTGGGCGGCAACCTGGGCGTGCCGGCGCTGGATCTGCTGCGCGAGGAAGCGGAGCTGTACGTGCTGGAGCTGTCCAGCTTCCAGCTGGAAACCACCTACAGCCTGAACGCCCAGGTGGCTTCGATTCTCAACCTCTCCCAGGACCACCTGGACCGCTACGGCAAGTTCAGCGACTACCTGGCCGCCAAGCAGCGCATCTACGACGGCTGCCAGGTGGCGGTGTGGAACCGCGACGACCTGGCCACCCGNCCGCAGACCCAGGTGCCCCGGGAAATCACCTTCGGCAGCCACCCGGAAGCGCACTACCAGCTGGANACCGACAANCAGATGCTCTGCCACCAGGGCGAGACCCTGCTGCACGTGGACGAGCTGGCGCTCACCGGCCACCACAACGCCATGAACGTGCTGGCGGTGCTGGCCATGGCNGACGCCCTGGGCTTCGACCGCGCCACCACCCTGGCCACGGTGAAACAGTTCAAGGGCCTGCCGCACCGCTGCCAGCTGGTGGCGGAGNACGCCCGCATCCGCTGGATCAACGATTCCAAGGCCACCAACGTGGGCGCCACNCTGGCGGCGCTCACCGGTATCGGNGANGCCATCGANGGCCGCGTGATCCTGATCGCCGGCGGCCAGGGNAAGGGCCAGGACTTCTCGCCGCTGGGCGAGCCGGCGCGCCAGTATCTGCGNGCCGCCCTGGTGCTCGGCCAGGACGCGGANAAAGTGGCCGACGGCCTGTCCGGCGTGCCCTGCGANCGGGTCGCGGACATGGCGGCGGCGGTCAAGCGCGCCGCGCAACTGGCNCAGCCCGGCGACGCCGTGCTGCTGTCNCCGGCGTGCGCCTCGTTCGACATGTACGACAGCTACGTGGCCCGTGGCGACGACTTCTCCGCCCGCGCCCGGGAGGTGNCCCATGGCTAGNGCCCTGGTGGACGTACGCGATCCGGGCCTCGACCGCCCGCTGCTGTGGANCGTGGCGCTGCTGGCCCTGGCCGGGCTGGTGATCGTCACCTCCGCGTCNCTGCAGATCGCCGAAACCCGCCTGGACAGCCCCTTCCANTACGGCCTGCGCCACGGCATCTANCTGCTCGCCAGCGTCGGCCTGGGCGTGTTCGTGTACTGCTGCGTGCCGCTNANCCTGCTGGANAAGCTGCGCTTCGCCATGCTGCCGGTGGCNNTGGTGNCNCTGGTNATGGTGTTCATCCCCGGCCTCGGCCGNGANGTGAACGGCTCCACCCGCTGGATCGCGCTGCCGGGNNTNACCATCCAGGCCTCGGAAATCGTCAAGCTGTGCTTCGTGCTCTACCTGGCCGGCTACATCGCCCAGCACAANGCGGCCCTGGAAAGCGGCTGGAAGGCCTTCCTGCTGCCGCTGGGCGTGCTNGCCGCGCTCACCTTCATGCTGCTGCTGCAGCCGGANTTCGGCGCCGTGGTGGTGTTGGGCATCGCCGCCATGGGCATGCTGTTCCTGGCCGGCGTGCCGACCCTGCGNTTCCTGATCATCGGCCTCGCCGTGGTGGCCCTGGGCGCCGTGGTGGCGCTGGCGGANCCCTACCGGGTGGCGCGCCTGATGAGCTTCACCGACCCCTGGGCGGACCAGTACGGCGCCGGCTACCAGCTNACCCAGAGNCTGATCGCCTTCGGGCGCGGCCACTGGCTGGGCGTGGGCCTGGGCAACAGCGTGCAGAAGCTGTTCTACCTGCCCGAAGCGCATACCGATTTCGTGTTCGCGGTGCTCGCCGAGGAGTGGGGCCTGATCGGCACCCTGGCGATGATCGTCGGCTTCGCGGTGCTCGGCTGGCGCCTGTTCGTGATCGGNCGCGGCCTGGAGCNGCGCGGNTTTCTNTANCACGCCTATCTGGTGTACGGCACCGCGCTGGTGCTGTGCGCCCAGGCGTTCATCAATGTGGGTGTGAACATGGGNGTNNTGCCNACCAAGGGACTGACGCTGCCGTTCGTAAGTTACGGCGGCTCCTCGCTGCTGATCTGTTCGGTGATGATCGCGCTGGTACTGCGCGCCAGCACCGAGCAATCGCGGCTGCAGGCACGCGGGAGGAGCAAACGATGAGCGCCACGGTATTGATCATGGCCGGCGGCACCGGCGGCCACGTGTTCCCCGCCCTGGCGGTGGCCCGGCAACTGCAGGACGCCGGCTACCGGGTGCTGTGGCTGGGCGCCGAAGGCGGCATGGAAACCCGGCTGGTGGAGCGCCACGGCTTTGAGATCGTCAGCCTGGCCGTCGGGCGCCTGCGCGGCGGCGGCGTCAAACGCAAGCTGCTNGGNCCGCTGCANTTGCTGCGNGCNATGTGGCAGGCNTGCGCCGTGATCCGCCGCGAGCGCCCGGTGCTGGCGGTGGGCTTCGGTGGCTTTGTCAGCGCCCCCGGCGGCCTGGCCGCCAAACTGTGCCGCGTGCCGCTGGTGATCCACGAGCAGAACGCCGCCCCCGGGCTCACCAACCGCATGCTGTCGCGCTTCGCCAACGAAACCCTGGAAGGCTTCGAAGGCGCGCTGCCCGGCGGCNTCTGGGTGGGCAACCCGGTGCGCCGCGAGATCGCCGAGCTGCCCGACCCGGCGGANCGCTACGGCGTGCGCCAGGGGCCGCTGCNGATTCTGGTGCTGGGCGGCAGCCAGGGCGCGCTGGCCTTGAACCAGGACCTGCCGGAGCTGCTGCTGGCGTCCCTGGGCGCCCANCTGCAGGTGCGCCACCAGTGCGGCGCCGGCCGCACCGGCGAAGCCGAGCCGGTCTACAAGGCCCTGGGCCTGGACGCCCAGGTCAGTGAATTTATCGATGACATGGCCGAGGCCTACGCCTGGGCGGATCTGGTGGTGTGCCGCGCCGGCGCNCTGACCGTGGCGGAAGTGGCCGCCGCCGGGGTGGCNGCGCTGTTCGTGCCGCTGCCCAGCGCGGTGGACGACCACCAGACCCTGAACGCCCGCTGGCTGGTGGATCGCGGCGCCGCCCTGATGCTGCCGCAGGCGGANATGAACGCCGGCGCCCTGGCGCGCAGCCTGGCCGGAATGATGGAACGGGACGCCCTGGCGCAGATCGCGCGGCGTGCCCGCCAGCTGGCGGTGCCGGACAGCGCCGCCCGGGTGGCGAAACTATGCGAGGAGGTCGCCCATGGCGATTAAACATACCGTGCCTGAAATGCGGCGGATTCGCGGTATCCACTTCGTGGGTATCGGCGGCGCCGGCATGTGCGGGATCGCCGAAGTCCTGGCCAACCAGGGCTACGCCATCAGTGGCAGTGACATCAAGGAATCGCCGGTGGTGGACCACCTGCGGTCCCTGGGCGCGCGGGTGGAAATCGGCCACCGGGCCGAGAACATCGGCGACGCCGACGTGGTGGTGACCTCCTCGGCGGTCAACACCGANAACCTGGAAGTGGCCGAAGCCCACGCCCGCCGGGTGCCGGTGGTGCCGCGCGCGGAAATGCTCGCCGAGCTGATGCGCTTCCGCCACGGCATCGCCGTGGCCGGCACCCACGGCAAGACCACCACCACCTCCATGGTGGCGGCGATNCTCGGCGAAGCCGGGCTGGANCCNACGTTCGTNATCGGCGGCCGCCTGAACAGCGCCGGCACCAACGCGCGCCTCGGCCAGAGCCGCTATCTGGTNGCCGAAGCGGACGAGTCCGACGCCAGCTTCCTGCACCTGCAGCCGATGAGCGCCATCGTCACCAATATCGACGCCGACCACATGCACACCTACGGCGGTGACTTCGCGCGGCTGGAAAACACCTTTATCGANTTCCTGCACAACCTGCCGTTCTACGGCGTGGCGGTGCTGTGCGTGGACGACCCGGTGGTGCGCAANCTGCTGCCCCGGGTCAACCGCCAGGTGATCCGCTACGGCTTCAGCGACGACGCCGACCTGCGCGCCGAGAACGTGCGCCAGACCGGCATGAGCACCGCCTTCCGGGTGGTGCGCACCGAAGGCGAGCCGNTGGAGATCACCCTNAACATGCCGGGCCGCCANAACGTGCTGAACGCNCTGGCGGCGATCGCCGTGGCCGCCGACGAAGGCGCCGACGACGAGGCCATCGTGCGCGGNNTGAACGGCTTCACCGGGGTCGGGCGCCGCTTCGACGTGCTCGGCGAGTACCCCTGCGCCGACGGCGGCAGCGCCACCCTGGTGGACGACTACGGCCACCATCCCCGCGAAGTGGCCGCCACCATCGCGGCGATCCGCGACGGCTGGCCCGGCCGCCGGCTGGTGATGCTGTTCCAGCCGCACCGCTATACCCGCACCCGTGACCTCTATGAGGACTTCGTGGACGTGCTCGGCGGTGTCGATCAACTGCTGATGCTGGAAGTCTACAGCGCCGGCGAAGACGCCATCCCCGGCGCCGACACCCGCGCCCTGATGCGCAGCCTGCGCCAGCGCGCCCGGGTGGAGCCGGTGTTCGTGGACGACCCGGCCAAGCTGCCCGAGCTGCTCGCCAATGTGCTGCAGGGCGGCGATCTGCTGGTTACCCAGGGCGCCGGCAACGTGGGCGGTATCGCCCGCGAACTGGCGGCGCGCATCGAACCCACCGACGGCAACGGAGGCGCCCATGGTCGATAGCGGCAAGGCGCCCGGCATGGCCCTGACCAGCGAAATGAAGCAGCGCCTGGCCCGCATCGGCCGGGTGGCGGTGCTCGCCGGCGGCGATTCCGCGGAGCGCTCCGTGTCCCTGAAGAGCGGCGCGGCGGTGCACCAGGCGCTGCGCCAGCTGGGCCTGATCGCCGAGCTGGTGGACCCGGCGGAGCGCGGCGTGGACACCCTCAAGGGCTTCGACGTGGCCTTTATCGCCCTGCACGGGCGGGGCGGCGAAGACGGCGTGATCCAGGGGCTGCTGGAGCATCTGAAACTGCCGTACACCGGCTCCGGCGTGATGGCGTCCGCCATCGGCATGGACAAGGTGCGCACCAAACAACTGTGGAAGGGCGCCGGCCTGCCCACGCCGCCGTTCTANGTGGCCGGCCTGGACGACCGNGANATCGGNTTCCCGCTGATGGTGAANCCGTCCCACGAGGGCTCCTCCATCGGCATGGCCAAGGTGGACAGCGCGGCGGAACTGAACAAAGCCCTGGAAGNCGCCCGCGCCTACGACAGCGANGTGCTGGTGGANGCCTGGGTGCGCGGCCCGGAGTACACNGTGGCGATNGTCGACGGCCGGGCGCTGCCGTCGATCCGCCTGAANACGCCCAANGCGTTCTANGACTTCGAGGCCAAGTACCAGTCCAACAGCACCGANTACCTNTGCCCGGCGGGNCTCGACGACGCCGACGAGCAGGCCCTGCGCGCGCTCGCCCTGAAGGCGTTCGAGGCGGTGGGCTGCCNGGGCTGGGGCCGCGTCGACGTGATGCGCGACGAACACGGCGACTGGCAGCTGCTGGAAGTNAACACNGTGCCGGGCATGACCGANCACAGCCTGGTGCCGATGGCCGCCAAGGCCGACGGCGACGATTTCGCCACNCTGGTGGCNCGCATTCTGTTGGAAGCGGTGGACCGGNTNCCNCCGCGCAAGGCGAACAAAGCGAGCAAAGGGAGCAAGCCCCGTGGCTAAGGCCAGACGCCAGACACCGGACGCCCGCCGCACACGCGGCGCGTCCCCCAAGGCGACCCGCGCCAAGCGGCAGGCGCCCG
>FUFK010038694.1_pt1 | contig 27001 bp, 22 predicted proteins | sample 1021851 | NCBI WGS metagenome assembly FUFK01 (sample SAMEA51879418, study PRJEB19060) | metagenome
CCTCAGATATATCTGAGGATACGCTTCAGCTGATGGTTGAACGTGCAATTGCCATGGCAAAGGATGCTCCAGAGGACAAATATGCAGGTTTGGCAAATGTTGATCAATTGACTAAAGAGACAGATTTGTTTGGCTTGGAGATTTGTGACCCTGCGCCTGAACCATCTCCATCTAAATTACAGGAAGAGGCTGAAAGAGCGGAAGCCTCTGCCCTGCAAGTGAGTGGAGTTTCTAAGGTGTCAGATGCTTCAGCATCTTATGGAAAATATTCTGTTTTTATGGCTGCCAGTAATGGTTTTACTGCTAACTATGAAAGATCAAGCCACTCGGTTTCCTGCGTTGCGATTGCCGGTGAAGGCTCAGATATGGAACGTGATTATGATGCGGACACACGAGTTTATCAATCTGATTTAAGGTCACCTGAGGAAATTGGTAGAACTGCTGGATCGCGAGCAGTAGAGCGTTTGCAACCTAGACGGCCGACTACTGGTAACTATCCCGTACTATATGATGAACGTATCTCATCAGGTCTGGTTAGTCATTTTCTTAGTGCTATAAACGGTGCAGCAATCGCCCGAGGATCAAGTTGGCTAAAAGACTCATTGGGCAAACAAGTGTTGCCTAAAGCATGTAGATTGGTTGAAGACCCGCATCGATTAAGGTGTGGAGCTTCTAGATTATATGACTCCGAGGGTTTGGCAACAAAGAAGCGTGAGATTGTAAGTAACGGTATTTTGAATGAGTGGACATTGGATTTGGCCAGTTCACGCAAATTAGACATGAAGCCAACTGCAAACGCGGCAAGGGGCGTTAGTTCGAATCCGTCACCAACAAATTGGAATATTGAGCTCAGTTCTAGAGAAGACCCCCATGATAATTTATTGAAGGAGATGGGTACTGGTCTGCTTGTTACGTCCTTAATTGGCTCGACAATAAATGCCAATACTGGTGATTACTCCCGAGGCGCATCTGGGTTTTGGGTAGAGGATGGTCAAATTTGTTATCCAGTTAGTGAAATCACAATTGCAGGAAATTTAAGAGACATGCTCAAAGGAATTATATTGGGAAATGATGCTAGAAAGCATCTTTCATATGTTGTTCCTTCGATATTAGTTGAGAGTATGACCCTTGCAGGATCCTGATCTTAATCTCCTTATAACTGCAGCTAAAAAAGCTGGTGAACTTGCGAAAAATTATGACTTTAGAAAGCTTAAAGTTTCGGAAAAAGAGGGTGGTGCCGGCCCAGTTACAGAGGCAGATATTGAAATAGATAGAATGCTTTTTAAATATTTAACTTCGGCCAGGCCAGATTATGGTTGGTTATGTGAAGAAAGTACCAGCGATATTCCTCATTATGAGAAAAATTGTGCTTTTGTAATTGATCCCATTGATGGAACTAGAGATTTTATTAAAGGTGGTAACAACTGGTCTCATTCTTTTTCCGTCGTAAAAAACGGTAAAGTGAGTGCTGCAGTTGTATATGTACCAAAACAAGACCTTTTATTCTCTGCTTATCTTGGTGGAGGGTCATGGTTAAACGGTGAGAGACTTCATATAAAAGCACTAAGTAATTCTGGTGTGATCGACTTAATTGCTGCAAAACTCGTCGAAGATGATAAAATCTGGAAGGCAAATTTAAAGCCAAAATTTAATCGAGAACATAAACCCTCGATCGCATTTAGAATGGCTAGCGTGTCTCAGGGTAGATACCACGCAATGATGACATTGAGAGATTCTTGGGAATGGGATGTATGTGCTGGCTCACTTTTAATCAATGAGTCAGGTGGCGTTGTAGTAGACCGCNGCTTATCANCGCCTGTTTTTAATACTAAAAGAAAAAAAACCAGCGGCATAATAGCTGGGAACAGACAAGTGGTTGAGCAAGTGGGCTCTGCCTTAAATCTTTAGAAACGGCTGCACTAATTTGTGTACAAGTGTTTGAAACTTCAAGGGAGCGTCTGTAACGGCTAGACAAATACAGTCTTCACCGTCCACAGCGATTGGTTGGTGATCAAGATCTTCATCTGCCATTTCTACATCACCGGGACCAAACCGAGAAACTTCGTCTTCAAAAGCTCCTTTAAGCACCAGTGTAAGTTCATTTCCATTATGACTGTGGTGAGGTACTGCAGTACCAGCCGGAATGTAAAGCAATCTAGCTGTCGAATTTCCAGATGTTTTCAGTAGAGACTGCTTTACGCCTAATCCTATCGGTCGCCATTTTACATCTTTCAAAGATCCACCGATATAGTCGCTCAGAGCTGATGGTATATCAGCTTCACTACGCACGGTTACCTGTGGCGCTTGCGCTGGCTCCCTTTCAATCAATGCCATGACGTTTTCAAAGCTATCATCACTCATCTCTTCTGGTTCAGATACATCCAACAATGCTCCACCGACGGCTTCGTAACTTTCTAATGCAGCTCTGCAATCATCACACATTGAAATATGGGTAGCAACTGCAAGTGAGAAAGCTTCACACAGTGTCCCATTTGAATATCTCATCAATAAGTCTTCGCTTAAATGGTGTTTAATTTTTCTATCGTTTTTCATATTTATCCCATTGCATGACGCAATCTCTCTAAGGCTAATCTAATTCTGGATTTAATTGTGCCAAGTGGCAATCCTGTTTCTAATGCTATTTCGCTGTGCGATAATTCTTTGAAAAAAGCTTTTTCAACCAATTGGCGCTGTTTTTCAGGCAAATTTTGAATGGCATCTGCTAAAATTTCAGATTGTTGTTTAAGTTCTAAAGCATCTTCTTGCGCCGGCTCGATTTCATCGGGCCACGTTAATTCGTCAGGTTCAGGCCTGCGAATTTTTCTGATAGCGTCAATCCTTTTATTCCTAGCAATTGTAAATATCCATGTCGATGCACTTGCTCGGGCTGGATCAAAAAGTTGTGCTTTATTCCAAACGGTTGCCATTGCTTCCTGNCTACATTCTTCCGCCATTGTTGGATCTGCTCCTGCTTTCATCAAGAATGACTTTATTCTTGGAGCGAAGTGGTTAAACAATTGTCTAAAAGCAACCCTGTCTTTTTCGTTGCTAACCATTAACAGAAGTTCTTCCCAATCATGACCTTTGTTGTCGCTCAATATCCGCGGTCCCATCCCAGTAGAGTGCACTGAAATTCTACCACCCCTATCGCCAGATGGCGAGTAAGGATTTTCGATATCGTCAAATAATTTTAACATAGTAGTTATTCGTTGAAACTTGTTAGTTGGATCAAAAACTTTTATTTCATCCAAATTTTGTCCGGANNCGTANTTAAANNTAAANTACCGGAGNNNAATATGAATTTTNTTACAACGCCTAGCCCACTNAGAATNGCANTNATAGGGGGTGGCATCTCTGGTATGGGGGCNGCNTATCAGCTGTCCCATTTCGGTAAAGTANCATTATACGANAGTGAAGTCAGNTTAGGTGGCCANGCTAGAACTGTNTTTGCTGGGAANCGTGGCGACCAACCTGTAGACACAGGNTTTATAGTATTCAATAAAATAAATTATCCTCATCTAATGGCTCTTTTTGATGAATTAAATGTTCCGATTTGTCAAAGTAACATGAGTTTTGGTGCATCTGTTCGAGGTGGTGAAATTGAATATGGATTACGCAATTTCCAATCCCTATTTGCTCAGCCAAGAAATCTCAAAAATTTTAATTATTTAAAAATGTTAATGGATATACTGAAGTTTAATAAAAAAGCAGTGGCTTTAGCAACTGACAAGTCAATGACAATACGAGAACTTTTGCACAAATTGGGTACAGGTAAGTGGTTTAGGGACTACTATCTCCTTCCTTTTTCAGGCGCCATATGGTCGACACCCAAAGACAAAATACTTGATTTTCCGGCTCACTCAATGATTAGCTTCTTCGAAAATCATGCGCTTTTAAATCGTACTGGGCAACACCAGTGGTTCACTGTGAAGGGTGGATCCATCCAATATGTCGAGCGACTCAATCGAGAGCTGGTTGAAAGGAACGTTGCCTTGCGTTTGGGTGATCCAATTAAAGAGGTTAAACGAGGTCCGTTCGGGGTTCAGATTTCAAGTCAGAAAAGTGACTTCGAATATTTTGATCACGTCGTTTTNGCNACCCACAGCGATGATACNCTAAAAATGCTNGTNGATGCAGANCANCGTGANTCTAAAGCACTNGATGCTATAAANTACCAGNCNAACCAGGCNGTTTTACATCATGATGANAGCGTNATGCCAAANAGTAAAAANTGCTGGGCAAGTTGGGTATACACAGAGAATAANAAACGNTCANTNGGCCCAATNGGCTTAACTTACTGGATGAANTCTCTTCAACCAATTCCTNAGGCNGATCCAATGTTTGTGACCTTAAATTCAAAAAATAANATTGATCCTTATAAAATTTATGATGAGGTTACCTTTCGGCACCCCGTTTATGATTTACCTGCACTGGAAGCTCAGAAAGATCTNGCGGANAANAATGGTCAGCGGAATACTTGGTTCTGTGGAGCATGGATGAAGAATGGTTTCCACGAAGATGGGTTAGCTTCGGCGATAGACGTTGTAGATAAGTTTTCAGATAGAATATCCGTGAAGATTGCAGCGCAATGACCAACGTAGATTACGTAGATGGCTTCACATGGCATGGAAGATTGGGTGACTTAAAAAACGCTTTCAAATATAAAGTCGGATTTGTATTGCTTGATCTAGATGAAAGTGTGCGAGGACCAGCTTTTTTTTCCAGGACTTCTGGAAACTTTTTTGGTATCATAGANAGTGATTATGGTGGTCCGCCAGGCGCTGGCAGAAGTAGTGATTGGGTTCGTGAGGTCCTCGCTAGCTATGATCTTAAAGGCGTTGAAAAAATATTTTTACTGGCTCAACCTAGAATTCTAGGCCACGTATTCAATCCTGTAAGTTTTTGGCTTTGCTATAAAAAAAANAACAGTCTGTTAGCCGTGATTTCAGAGGTTACAAATACGTTTGGTGATAGGCATTGGTATATTTCTTACAATAAGGATCACTCAGAAATTCTTCCCAAAGATCGTTTAAACGCTCAGAAGATTTTTCATGTTTCGCCGTTTCAGCCGATTGAAGGTCAATACGAATTTCGCTTTGACATTAGGCAGGATAAAATTGGCATTTGGATAGATCTAAATCATCGCAGTGGTGGAATAAAAACTAATCTTATTGGAACCAGGCGAAAATTAACCAACCTAGGAATAATAAAGTCGGTAATTTTTCGCCCTCTAGGGTCTAGAAGAGTACTAGGTTTAATCCATTGGCAAGCACTAAAGCTCTGGTGGAAGGGCGCACGCTATCGAACTCGGCCAGAACCTCCTAAAATTGATATTACTCAATGAGGCAGGCCACACATCGCTTTTCAAGCCTTGCTTTCGTGATTGGCATGGCTGGCCTACCTGTATACATACATGCGCCTAAGTATTTTGTCGATGTATACGGAATAAGCTTATTTACCATGGGCTTTATAATGTTCATATTAAGGCTTATTGATGTTTTTCAAGACCCTTTACTGGGTATTATCGCTTCGAAAACTACACGTTTTGGGGCTCTACCAATAGCATTAGCTGTAGCAGCAATGTCCGTTGGGATGATAATGTTGTTTGCAATAAAAAGCCCATTATCGCCATCATTATGGTTTTTTATATCACTTTTTATGGTTTTTACTGGTTTTAGTTTTGCGTATATTCGTTCTTACGCCCAGGGTTTAATAAATCTGGGGGCAAACGACCAGATACGTTTGGCAAGATGGCGTGAAGTTGGAACAACGCTAGGAATTTGTGTAGCTGCGATTTTGCCTACCTTTTTTCTTCTTTTCGCAGACGATGGATATGCATACTTTGCAATATTTTTTTGTGTGATGGCTGTGGCAGCCCTCGTATACGTTTGGCCTCAATTTCCTGCTGCTGATAAATTCGAAAGTAAAACTAATTCTTTCTTAAGGTTGCTTAGTGCAGCCAAAGATTTACAACTGAGAAAGTTATTGGTACTTGCTCTGGTCAACTCAAGTCCTGTCGCTCTGAGCTCCACTCTTTTTCTTTTCTTTGTTGAGAGCCGTTTAAACGCTCCGGATTGGGCAGGAATATTTCTAATATTATTCTTTTTGGCNGCAGCAATAGCTACACCGTTCTGGACAAAATTAGCTGATGTTCATGGTGTTTTTAACATTTTGAGAGTTTCAATGGCTTTGTCCATTCTTTCATTTTTTGGGGCCTCATTCTTGTCGGCGGGAGATATCCTAATATTTTCTTTAATTTGTTTATTAAGTGGCGCNACTGTNGGTGCTGATCTAGCTTTATTGCCAGTGTTATTTGCTCGTCAGATAGAAAGCAGCAAAATAGAGCCGGACCTTGGATTTAGCCTATGGAACTTTGTGTCAAAAGCAACTTTAGCCTTTGCAGCAATAGGAGCGTTACCATTACTGGGATTGGTTGGGTTTAATTCAAGTGGCCCAAATTCTCAAAATGCTTTGTTGGCTCTTACGTTCGGTTATGCGATTTTACCTTGTATGCTGAAATGCNTATCCATTGTATTACTTTTCAAATTTATTCGTGGTGAGGGGTTCATTTCTCATGCGTGACTTCCAGAACAAGACTTATTGGATAGTTGGTGCAAGCGAGGGCTTGGGGAGAGCTTTAGCAATCCAGTTGGCTGAAGTAGGCGCTAAAGTTATTATTTCCGCCAGGAATGAAGAAAGACTNATTGAATTATCTGAAGAACTTGGATCCAATTCATTAGTTTTGCCTATGGATGTTACAAAGGAATCCAGTGTCAGAAGCGCATACAGAAAACTGCCCAGAACTTTAGATGGTTTTATATATGTTTCGGGAGTTTACTGGCACATGAGCGCTTCTTCATGGGATCGAGAAAAAGCTGAGGAAATGGTCGATGTAAACCTAGTTGGAGCAATGAGGTGTTTGGCTCACTTGGTTCCTAAATTTATGAAACAAGGGTCTGGTCATATTGTATTGACTGGGAGTATTGCTGGTTACCGCGGTTTGCCGGGATCAGTAGGGTATTGTGCCTCAAAAGCAGGGTTAATGTCTCTTGCAGAAACATTGAAAATAGATCTTTCAAAAAGCAATATTGATGTTCAGCTTTTAAACCCTGGATACATTAAAACTAGGCTGACAGATAAAAACCCCTATAAAAAAATATACGTTATGACACCAGAGGAAGCTGCACAATTTTCAGTAATGCATATGAGATCTAATCGTTTTCAGTCATCATTTCCGCGTATTTTTTCAATAATAAGTAAAATTATAAAAAACTTTCCTGACTGGTTATATTTTAAAATTTTCAGTTAGACAGGATATCTGTTTTGTTTGTATCAATTATGATGAATAATATTTAGGTATTGGGCTANCTCATCGATTATTGATAACCAATTATCTACTATATCTATATTGCTTGGTGCAGCTTGAACTCCTGCCTCAAGCTTTTTTTGTATGACTGCTTCAACTGCAAGAGATACTGGCTGTGACACAAGCCTTGACATAGCACTTTCCCCACCATCTCCCCAAGCATCCATAACGAATGTTTTGTGCCACTTAACTGAGTTTTCAACTTCCGCTTTGAGTGAAACGCATAAGACTACTCTATCTGGCTCGTTTTTTTCGTAGGCATTATCGTTCCANAATTNATCNGACATTTCTTTCAAGCGATCATCACCAGTTTTTCCTGATAATCCCTCTATCTCATTAAAAATATCTTGCCATGCAGAGCTCCACCCATTTAAACGGAGNGTTCCTCNCACAAAGTTTTTTACTTTCCAAGTGGGGTCAAATTTATAATCCTCCATAAAAGGCAGGCTATCTCGGTTAGGATATACTTCAAATGTTTCTGCTCTTTCTAATGGTGCCTGGTACGATGAAATTGCGTTCCATGGGCGGTCCACGTTAAACTCTTTGAAATCACGTATTGATTTAGATGGTGACTTTAGTGCCTTTAATACCCCTAATGGCGACCAACTAAATTTGTATTTAAACGCATTTTCGAATTTTGGAATACCTCCACAATAAGAGAGAAAGCTTAGTTCATTTTCGATATTATATTCTTTGGATTGGCGATAATCACTAACCAGTTTGTGAGCCATTAAGTGATCAATTCCAGGATCTAAACCTACCTCATTGATACAAACTCGATTTATTTTCTTGAATTCACTATCAAGTATCCGCATCTCGGGTGCTATATAGGATGAGCTAACAAAGTGAGCCTTTTTTAAAATTGCCAATGAAGCTAAAGGCACATGCCAATCTGCTGGCAGCATGGATACGACAATATCGTTTTCTTCTAAACAATCTTGAAGTGAGCTTTTGTCAAATACTCTAATATTGTTTGTAATGTCNCCAACGGCAGCATTAGCCTTGTCAACTGTTCTGTTCCAGACAACTACATCATATCCATTTTTTATTAGTCTCCTTAGACCTGGAATTGCCGATAAACCTGCTCCACACCAATGAACTGTCATTTTATACTCGCTTNACATTTTCTAAATAAGTTTGATGTGCTCTTAACCAAACGCCCTGATTTAGTTTGTCTAACTCCAATAAACTTGGCAATAGCTGAGATGCAAAATCTACAGAGCTTTCTAGGGGGAGAAGTGAAGGTAGGTTATCAATTGCCATCACATCTAAAATAGGTTTTTCACTCACGCGAGTTACTGGCTCTGACCAAGTTGTTACAGAATCGTATAAAGCAATTGGATTATGCTCACTACCAGGATCACAAGCTATGTCTCCNATTATGCTGAGNTTTTGATTTTGTTGAATTATTTCTTCTGAGATAAAGGTTGGTGTTTCTTTATTTGCAACAACACAATTGAAGAACAAATCATGGTTCAAGATATCAATGAACGCCTCTTTTTCTTTGGTCTCCTTTATATCCCACTTTGTTGTCTTGATATTCATCTTTTCACAGAGATCTATAACGCCGCTACCAACTCGGCCAAGGGCTCCAATAACAATCGCACTTTTTGGTAGNAGTTTGCTACTTTCTAGTTCATTTCTTATTTGTTCATCCAAGCTATCTTTATCNTTGTAGANAGCAAAAACTTTTGAACTTTTTTTTAACTTTTGAGAAACCCAGCATGATATTGTTACTGCTGCGCCCGCATATCCAGCCCAATACCCAAATGCAGCTACCCTCTTGCCTGCAGGACTTACCAAGTATTCAATATCGTACAAAGTACCGCCACCAACTTTAAATCTTTTTAACAAAGTCTCAGCCATTGGTTGGTCTTTAAATGCGTGACCAAACATAATATGCCGATGTTTTAGCGGAAACGGTTCATCTGGTAGCTCCTTTAAACCAAATATGATTGTTTCCAGGGGTGCGTTTGGCCAACTTTTTTCTTCGATAATCTCGCATCCTACGTCACGATATTTTGAACTAGGGATAATTCGTGAGTTACTGTCCTCTATTGAAACTTTAATCCCTTTTTTTAGTAAGTGCGCAGCCTCTAGTGGTGTAATACCAACTCTTTTTTCGTTTTCTCTACACTCTGCTCTTACTAAAATGTGCGTCATTTAGATTGTAATTCCTTAAAATATTAGAAAAATGTTCGGGATTTAATCCTACTAAAATGATCCAAATGTGGTAGAGCGTTTACTTGNTCTACATTAAATTGACCATTCGAGTAATTAAGCGTTGTTACTCCCGTATTCATTGAAGCTAGCAGGAACTTTATCATAGCGGTATCACTCAAACCCAAACAATTTTGAAGAACTTTCGTGATGATACCGCCAGAAGTAACNACTAGTACACGGTCNCCACTGTCTTTTAGAACATCAGAAACTTGGGATACTCTTTCTACAAAATCAACATAAGACTCGGGTGCATTTACTATTTCAGCGGCTTTCCATTTTGACATAATAAACTNAAAGTGTTCTTCAAAATCTAGACCAGACTTTGGTGGTTTTTTGCCAAATTGTTNTTCNACCAGNGNGGATAANGTATAGTATTGGATCTCATTTAACCTNGGATCACGTATTATTTCTTTTTGATTANNNGNCTCNAATAAATCTGCAGTATCTCTCTGACGNANTAGGGTCCCNCTGAAGCAAGCATCAAANGNAAATTCATTTTTCTTAAAGTACTGTCCCAACCATCCGGCTTGCANTTTTCCTANGGANCTCAGCTTNTCGTAAGATATNTCATCTTTAGCCTCAGAGTTAGCCTGCCCATGGCGTACTAAGAAAATTTGAACCATTTATATTGACCGTANAAAACTTGATTTAATTATTTGTATAAAGTTCGTGTGAATTTTTAAAAGATAGAGACAACAACATAAATGCTGATTTGGCAACCTTTTGGTGATATTTAGCCCTGGTTAATAACCATTCTCTCTATCTACCAAATATAATAGNTCTTGACCATTTTCNGCTCTTNCTATGTTCATAGCGATGACNTGTGACGCTGTTTTTGGTCTTGTCTCGGAGGCTTTATGAGGTATGACTGTAACTTTATTATTCGACCAATACTGATGATTTTGGGGAAGGGGCTCAATCCTGAAAACATCTAATGTGGCGTGCTCAATTTGACCAGTTTCTAATGCCGCCAGTAAAGCATCATCATCAATAAGCGGACCACGACCTGGATTTAGTACAAAAGCACCCCTTTTTAAAAGATTAAGTGTATGTTGATTTAATATATTTTGAGTCAGTGGTGTATCTGGTAACAGCAAAACTACTATGTCGGCATCCATTAATGATGAATCGATTTGNTCATCACCATAAAAGCATTGAATGCCATCTACTCTTTTCTCTCTCCTAGACCATCCACGAACATTAAAGCCNAGTCTTTTAAGAGCTATTCCGCATGCAGTTCCGAGAGTGCCCAATCCCAGTATTGTTATAATTCGGTCTTTTGCTAATGGTGGAACATACGAACGCCATATACCATCTTGGCCATGAATATGTTTATCGATCCCAAGATGGTGACGTAACGTGTGCCCGGTAACCCATTCTACCATTCCATCAGTCAAACCTGAATCGACCATTCGAGCTAGTGGTACCTTTAGCGTTTTATTGTTTGTGACTCCCTCCACTCCAGCCCATAAGTTCAAAACTGCCTTTAATTTGGTATATGGTGAAAAATCTTGCAGAGAGCTACTCGGAGCATAGATTATGTAATCCACTTCACTTGGTGTGATAGTTNTTCCTAATTCGTAATCTAAAGATTTGTCATCAAGTGCGTCTTGCAGTGGTGCTTTATAACGTTTCCAATTCTCTTCATTTGCTGAAAATAAAATTTTGATCGTCATATGTTTCCTCTTGGTCTGTGGACATGAGCCGACTGAATTAAACCAAATGCACCCATCAGAACTAACATAGCAGATCCCCCATAACTAATTAGAGGTAAGGGAACTCCCACTACGGGTGCTAAGCCCATGACCATAGACATGTTCACTGCAAAAAATAAGAAAAATGTTACTGTGAGGCCCAGGGATAATAGTGACGAAAACCTTTCTTTGTGTCTCAATGCGGAGTGCAAACAAAAAATTATAATTCCAACATAAATTGCTAGAATCGAAAGTGTTCCAATGAAACCGAACTCTTCAGCAATAGTTGTAAATATAAAGTCAGTATGCTTTTCGGGCAAAAAATTTAAGCGAGACTGAGTTCCCTCCATGAAACCTCTCCCAGTCCAGCCGCCTGAGCCCAAGGCAATTTTCGATTGAGTAATGTGATATCCTGCTCCTAAGGGATCTTTGTCGGGGTCTAAAAATGTGTCAATTCTTAAAAATTGGTAGTCTTGNAGTAATTGCCATNCTGTACCTCGGCTTTNGAAAAGTGCTANNACAAAGCCACTTGTTAGCGCGATGACTGTCCCAAAATAAACCCAGTGNACACCTGCAAGAAACATCACAATTACGCCNGATATAAGTAANAGAATTGAGGTGCCAAGATCAGGTTGTTGGAGAACGAGTAANACGGGTAAAGATATAAAAATTACTGGAACTAAGACCCAAAGTGGTTTTGATACTTTATCAGTCGGAAGCCAGTCATAGTAAGCAGCCATTAGCATTATTAATGCTACCTTTGCCACTTCTGATGGTTGTAAGTTGATGAATCCTAAATTTATCCACCTCTGAGCGCCCATTCCGGTACTCCCTAAGAACTCGACGAGTAAAAGTAGCAAAAGAGCAACTATATATATTGGGACTGAAAGATTTCGCCAAATCCAAATGGGTGTCATGGCTATTATAAACATTGCGAGCAAGCCGATTGAAAATCTTTGGATTTGAGCTGACGCCCATGGGTCCAAACTTCCACCGGCAACTGAGATAAGCATTACAAAACCGGAAAAGGCAGCACCAATTATTAATACAATCAAGCCCCAATTAATAAATANAACTTTTCTCCATCCTGTCGNTACTGTTTTAACTCGNTATTCAAGGTAGCTCATGCCTGAACTTTCGAAGAATTTGTCGTTTTTGGCATTAATTTTTGCAAATCGCGTTGCTGATTATAAATTCTGGCTCGATCTTCGACAGGGTATGCGGTTATGGGCGGAGTACCTTTGAAAATGGCTTGGAGCGTAATATCCCTCGCAATGGGTGCAGCAACAGTCGATCCACTGCCACCATGTTCTACGACAACTGATACAGCTATTTCTGGATCATCATANGGCGCGTAATTNACGAANAAGGCATGGTCACGTTGCTCCCAAGGTAGATCTTTGTTTTCCAGAACCCCTAGGGTCCTCTCAACCGAAGAAATATTTCTAACTTGTGAGGTGCCAGATTTACCAACAATTTCACTTTTCTTATCTAAAACTCTTGAGTGATAAGCGGTGCCTCTTTTATCATTAGTTACTTCAAAAAGAGCTTTTCGTACTAGGCTTAAGTTATTTCTTTTCAGCTTTAGCTTATCTGGTATTCTCTTATCCTCAATTCCATTTATTGACTTAATTAGCTTTGGCAAAATTTCACGGCCAGTTGCGATGCGCGCAATCATAACGGCAAGCTGCAAAGGAGATGACAATACATACCCCTGACCTATTGATGAGTTAACGGTATCACCAACAACCCATTCTCTAGANCGAGTTTTTTGTTTCCAAATTTTATCTGGCACAATACCTGATGTAACGGCGGACATTTCNATATCGAAAGATTGTCCTAAACCTAGAATACGAGCTACCTCGGCAATTTTCTCAATCCCNACCTTTTGAGCTAATTCATAATAATATACGTCACAACTTTCTCTGAGGGATTTTACTAAGTCTACGTTGCCGTGGCCATCCCGTTTCCAGCAATGAAACTTNCGATTTGAGACTTCTATGTGTCCATTGCATNTAATTTTTTCTCTATGATCAATAATTCCTGCTTCAAGNGCCGCNAGGACGGTGACCATTTTAAATGTAGACCCGGGTGGATATGCATCCTGAACTGTCTTTGAAGCTANCGGTCTATGATTATCATCTCTTAATGTACCATAATCATTAAAAGAAATCCCGCGGACAAATTTATTTGGATCGTAAGCGGGAGATGAACAAATAGCCAAAATCTCCCCTGTTTTACAATTTAGTACAACCACTGAAGCACTCTCAGTCCCCAGTCTTGCACGCACATATGCTTGCAAATTTGTATCCAACGTCAGTTTTAAGTTGGCGCCTTTAGATCCTTCTTTTCGCTCTATTTCTCTCATCACTCGACCAAGTGCGTTTACTTCTACCCTTTTAGTTCCTGCCTTACCGCGAAGAGTGGTTTCTAATTCTCTTTCCACTCCAACCTTCCCAATCTGAAATCTGGGTATTCTTAAAAGTGGATCAGGGTCGTCTCGTATTTCGAGATCACGGCTACTTACTGGGCCTACGTATCCAACAACATGTGCGAAAATTTCACCTAAAGGGTAAATTCTTGAGAAGCCTATTTCTGGATTAATGCCAGGCAGCATTGGGGCATTAACTGCAATTTTCGCAATATCGTCTTTTTCCAGTCTATCTATGATTGTTACAGGTAGAAATTTTGCACTTCTTTCCAGCTCTGCTTTGGAGCGTTCAATATCTTCAGTGGACAAATTTATTATTTTTGACAAGCGTTCTAAAATTAAATCTATATCACCTGCATCTTCTGCGACCATTGTAACTCTGTAGCTCGCCTCGTTTCCTGCTAATTTGACACCATTTCTGTCATATATTTCGCCTCTTTGGTTTGGGATTAGTCTGACGTTTATCCTATTTTCATCTGCAACAAGTCTAAAGCTTTCTGCTTTCTCAACTTGGAGATGGTGCATCCGCCAAGCCAATAATCCGCAAAAGCCCAACTGTAGGCCGCCAACTAATAAGCCACGTCGTCCTGTGCGAAAATGTCGATATGAAACTAAATTAGATTTTTGCCACATGTTCAAATCTCTATATTACGCGCCCACTCCTGGTAAAATATGGTCTCTTCACACGAAATATATAATGTGAAATCAAAACAACAAACGGATAGGTAGAAATATTAAATATTGTTTGGATCAGGCTTATTCTCAATTCCGTTGTCGCTACAAGTGTTAGTGATAGTACTAAATGATTGATTAATGAAATAGCAGCAAAAGCCAACGCTACTCGCATCCACTCGGCTAGAAATGATTTGTCGTCGGTGCTAGCTGTTATAGCTTTTATCCAAACTAGTATTAGAATGGTTATTCCTGAAAATAATCCTGGTGGGCGATGCAGCAAAAAGTCTTGGGAAAGAAGGACACATGTGATTAGTGGAATTGGTACAAAATTTGGCTCTCGCAATGACCAGCAGAATATGACAAGCAAAAGAGTATTTGGCCAAGGCCAGCTTTGAGGCATTGTTTGAAGNGGCATTAGATTAGTCAAAANGAGAAAAATAGAGATTGCTATGAAAANTATACGGTAAATCCATATGCGTTCGCTTGGAATGTTACTCACTGGAGCCCTCATTTACTGTCTCAGAAGTTTCTGTAGTGGTGGAAACACCAGTTTCTATCTCTTTTCGGGTTACCAAACTTCCGACNTTATCTATTTTTTCTGTACCATAATCCCGCAGCACCTTCAGGAACTCTAATCTTTCGTAGTCAGCGGCTAACCTTGCTCTAAGTCTATTATTCGGGTCCAATGCTAAAGTGCCAATCAGAAGCCCTGCGGGAAGAACTCCTCCCTCCCCAGATGTTACAATTCTATCTCCAGGTCGAACAAGATCAACATTTTCGATAAATTCCACTGGCGGAGCATACGAATTATCGCCCATAAGTATAGCCTGTTGTCCAGAAGGCTGAATGATAACGGGTATCTGACTCGCATTATCAGTCAATAAAATAACGCGACTTGTTGAAGAACCAACACCGGAAATTCGACCGACTAAACCTAAACCATCCATAGCAGCCCAACCATCTTGTATACCATCTCTTGAGCCAATATTTAATAAAACTGATTGACGAAAGGGCGATCCACTATCTGCGACTACGATACCACTAACATGCGTCAGTTTGCTGTCGACTCTTAGCTGATTAAGATCCAGTAAACGCGCATTTTCTTGTTCTAATTGCAAAGCTGCCTCTCTCCAGCTTTTCATTTGTTGTAGCTCTCGTCTTAATTCTTTATTTTGTTCTAAAAGTTTTTCATAGCTCTGGTAATCCTTCGCAAGTTTTACGACTGATGTCATTGGACGCAATACCCATTCAAAACTAGGTACGAATGTGTCGATTACCAAAGCCCTGAATTTTTCAACTCTAGGACTATCTATTCTCCATAAAACAAAAAGCCCGAAGAGACCTAAAAGCAAAATAANAGTTATTGCCCTGCGAACAGGTGCAAAGTAGTCGGTCTGCGTCTGTCTATCATTACTCAAAAGATGAATTTACTCGTTTTAACTATCGTAATCTATCGCATGTCGTAGTTGCTTTTCGAATTCCAAAGCTTTTCCAGTCCCAAGAGCTACACAATTTAAACTTTGATCAGCTATTGAAACGGCAAGTCCTGTCCTTTCTCGAAGTGCAAGGTCNAAGTCCCCAAGTAATGCGCCGCCTCCAGTAAGCATGACACCGCGATCTACGATATCTGCNGCTAAATCAGGTGGNGTTGTNTCTANCGCTGNCATTACNGCNTCGCAAATTTGTTGAACAGGTTCACTTAATGCCTCTGCGATATGCAATTGCGTTATTTCAATTTCTTTTGGAATACCATTTAGAATGTCGCGCCCTCTAATCATCATAGATGAACCTCTTCCGTCATCTGGAGCCCGCGCTGTCCCAATTGATGTTTTTATTCGCTCTGCCGTGCTTTCCCCAACCAACAAATTGTGGTGTCTTCGAAGATAATTTATAATACTTTCATCCATCCTGTCGCCACCAACACGAATAGATCTAGCATACACTATGTCACCCAGTGATAGCACTGCTACTTCCGTTGTTCCTCCGCCTACATCTACAACCATATTTCCCGTTGGNTCAGTTATTGGCATGCCNGCACCNATAGCNGCTGCGATNGGNTCTGCGATTAANCCNGCTTTTCTTGCGCCNGCTGANAGAACTGANTGGCGTATTGCTCTTTTTTCNACAGGGGTCGCTCCGTGTGGTACGCATACGATAACCTTTGGCTTAGAAAATGTTGATCTCTTATGCACTTTCCTAATGAAATGTTTTATCATTTCTTCGGCTACATCAAAATCCGCTATCACGCCTTCTCTCATAGGGCGTATGGCTTCAATACTGCCTGGAGTGCGTCCAAGCATTAATTTTGCATCTTCGCCCACGGCTAAAACTTTTTTTCCGCCATCCTTAACATGGTAGGCGACTACTGATGGTTCGGATAAGATGACACCTCTGCCTTTTACATAAACTANTGTNTTNGCGGTTCCCAAATCTATTGCCATATCCTGCGATAAAATACCGATNATACTTGATAACCCAACCATAAACCCGCGCCTTTTTTAAAAGTGTTATCCTGTATGATTCTTATACAAGTCTTTAAACTATTCTTATACGCATCAACTGCATTTAGATAAAGGTTTATCTACTAGCAGACAGATTAATTTTACTTACGTTTAAGTAATTAATATCATTAAAAATAAATGCTCGGCTAATAGTAATTCTATTTGTCAATAAAAGGGCATAAGTCGTATTTTTGATTTTTAATGTCGGCTGGGTTCGGTGTTAACACAAGATAATGCTAGAGAACTATTATCGGTAGGAGAGAATAATGAAAACCAATGTTAAAGCAGTTGTAGTTGGTGGTGGTGCTGTCGGAACATCTATTGCCTATCATCTAGCTAGAGGGGGCTGGAATGATGTCATGCTATTAGAGCGGGACGAATTGACATCTGGCTCAACATGGCATGCCGCAGGGCTCCTTCCTTTATTCAATATGTCTTATGCAACAACGCATATTCATCAATATTCCGTCGAATTTTACAAAACGCTTGAAGCCGAAACTGGGTTGAACGCNGGTTTTTCGGTGGTTGGAAATCTCCGNATGGCTCAAAGTCAGCATAGAATGGACGAGTATATGTTATATGCTTCTACAGCTGAAACTTGTGGTGTGCCATTTGAATGGATGACGCCAAACCAAATCAAGGATCGCTGGCCCTTAGTCCGTACAGAAGATTTAGTTGGGGCTATTTATCATCCAACAGATGGTTATATAAACCCTGCGGACGTTACAATGGCCATGGCAAAAGGTGCTCGCCAAAGAGGTGTATTTATAGAGCGCAAACTACAGGTTGACTCTTATCATTGGACGGGGTCTGAGTGGGAGATAATTTGTAGTAAAATGGTTGAAAAGGGTGGTAATTTAGTCCAAAGCAATGAAAAAATTACAATTACTGCTGAGCATGTAGTTACTGCAACAGGAAATCATGCACAAAGGACTGCAGCTTTACTAGGAATTAAAATTCCAGCGATACCAGTTGAGCATCAATTTATCGTTACTGAGCCAGATAAAGAATTAGTTAAATTTAGGGAGCTAGGTAATTCGGAACACCCGGTTTTGAGGGATGCAGACGCCAAATGGTATGTACGTGAAGAGCGAGGGGGCTGGATNCTTGGTCCATATGAAAAAAATGCACCTGCTAGATTTGAGTATGGGGTGCCAGATAGTTTTAGAGCTGATCTATTCCCTCTAGATTTAGATCGCATTGAGCAAGAATATTTATCAATGATCCATAGAATACCTTCTACTGAAGAGGTAGGCCTAAAGGATGATTTTAATGGTCCGATCTGCTACACACCCGATGGNAACCCCCTTGTTGGTCCAGCGCCTGGTTTGCGAAACCTTTGGCTCGCCGAAGGCTTTAGTTTTGGTATCACGGCGGCTGGNGGNACAGGCTATTATTTAGCACAGATGATGATTGAGGGTGAAGCCGAAATCGACATGGCTTCATTAGATCCTAAGCGGTACGGGAAGTGGATGACCACTGAGTATGCTGCAAGAAAGAATGAAGAATGCTATGAGCATGTTTATATTTTGCACCATCCTGATGAGGAAAGAGAAGCATGTAGGCCATTAAGGACTGCTCCTGCGTATGATCGGCAGAAAAAACTTGGAGCACAATTCGGTCAGGTGAATGGTTGGGAGCGTCCAAATTATTTTGGGCCTGTTGGTGCGGATGAAAACTTTGACCATCAGTCAAGAAGCTTTCGAAGGGGGAACTGGTGGAAATATGCACTTGCTGAGGCAAAAGCAATCAGAAATGGCGTAGGAATAATTGATGCTACAGCTTTTACAAAGCACATTGTAAAAGGTCCAGGAGCATCGAGNTTTTTGGATTGGTTTACTTGTAACAAACTGCCAAAAGTTGGTCGCATTAATTTAACATATGCTTTGACNGATGCTGGAACAACGAGAACTGAATATACAATAGTAAGGTTGAAGCAAGATGAGTTTTACCTTGTTTCAGCTGGTGCCTGGACTGACTATGATGCTGATTTCCTAATAAAGAGTGCTCAAGATAAATCTCCCGAATTTGGGTATATTGAAATACAGGATGTGACATCGCAATGGGGTGTTTTCGCTGTAGCAGGGCCTAAATCTCGTGATTTCTTATCCCAACTTNTTAGGGACGAAGACCAAGATACTGCTTTATCNAATGCNCGNTTTCCTTGGCTTAGTTTTAAAAGANTTGAATTAGNAATGTGNCCANTTAATGCAATNCGAGTNTCTTACACTGGTGAATTAGGTTGGGAATTNCATCATCCNATCGAAATGCANAATTACCTTTTTGACTTATTACAGAGTGCNGGAGNGAAATATGAGTTGAAATGGGTTGGAGCTAGAGCNCAAAATTGGTTGCGACAGGAAAAATCATATCGAGCATTTGGCACTGAATTGGGCAGGGATGCTACGCCGCTTGAGGCAGATCTTCCACGCTTTGTGGATATGTCAAAAGACTTCAATGGTAAGATGCAAATGGAAAAAATAGGCATAAGGTCAAAATGTGTTACTTTTCTTATAGATGGCCCAGTGGATGCAGATCCATGGGGTCGAGAAGCGCTCTATACTGAAGATGGAACTGAAAGAGTTGGTAGATTAACATCTGGTGGTTATTCAGTTGTTTTTGAAAAATCAATAGGNATGGGTTATGTAAAGCCAAGTTACGCAATTGAAGGAACAAAGCTGAAAGTTAAAATTCAGAATGCTTTGTGGGATGCTGTTGTAACTTCTGATAGCCCTTATGATCCAAAAAATGAAAAGCTTCGCGATGGATGATGTTGTTTAAGGAGAGTTGCTGAAATACTTGGTCCAAAAGAAAACAGAAAAACCTGGGACGTGGTATTAGCTACTATAAGAAAACNAATTAATTCGTTACGAAATGAATAATAGTAAAGAGAACGCCATTTTAAAATGGCGTCCTCCATAATAATGNTTAGCTTTCCTTTTTATCTTCAACTATTTCTTCACCGGTGTCTTGATCTACAACCTTCATTGATAATCGCACTTTACCCCTGTCATCAAAGCCCATCAGTTTAACTTTAACTTCTTGACCCTCTTTCAATACATCAGATGGGTGGTTAAGCCGGCGGTTTTCAATTTGGCTCACGTGCACTAGACCATCTCGCTTACCAAAAAAGTTGACGAATGCCCCAAAATCAACCAGCTTTACAACCGTTCCAGTGTATATGCTACCGACTTCTGGTTCTGCGACGATAGAATAAATCATATCATATGCTTTTTGAATCGATGCACCNTCTGGAGAAGCAATTTTAATTGTTCCATCATCACTGATATCTACTTTGGCTCCAGATGTTTCCACTATTTCGCGAATAACTTTACCACCCGATCCAATTACCTCCCGAATTTTATCGGTTGCAACTTTCATAGTCTCAATTCGTGGCGCGTGAACACTAAACTCCCCTGCTTCAGAAATTGCTTTGGACATTTCTTGAAGTATATGCATGCGCCCATCTTTAGCTTGAGATAGAGCTTGCTTCATAATTTCTGGTGTTATGCCTGCAACTTTTATGTCCATCTGAAGAGAAGTTATTCCATTTTCTGTACCTGCTACTTTGAAGTCCATATCTCCAAGGTGATCTTCATCACCGAGAATATCGGTTAAAACGGCATAGGAACCGTCTTCTTCGAGAATTAAACCCATAGCTACTCCAGCAACCGGACTTTTTAATGGTACCCCAGCATCCATCATTGCTAGTGAGCCNCCACAGACAGAAGCCATAGAAGATGATCCATTGGACTCAGTAATTTCTGAGACAACACGTATCGTATAAGGAAAATCGGTTGCTGCTGGTAATACTGCTTGTAGTGCTCGCCATGCTAACTTCCCATGACCAATCTCTCTTCTACCAGTTGCACCAACTCTCCCAACTTCTCCAACAGAGTAAGGGGGGAAATTATAATGCAACAAGAAATTTGATCTAAAATTACCATGCAATGCATCTATAATTTGCTCATCGTCGCCTGTACCAAGCGTGGTTACNACGAGCGCTTGAGTTTCACCGCGCGTGAATAAGGCAGAACCATGCGTTCTNGGCAGGAGGCCCGTTTCAGAAATTATTTGGCGGATATCAGTAGTTGATCTGCCGTCTATTCTTTTGCCACCTTTAACTACATCGCCTCTTAGTATACCAGCTTCAAGTTTTTTCATTGCTGACCCAAGGTTTGGATCTTCTAACTCTTCTTCTGATAATTTTGTTTTTATATATTCGCGCGTTTCGTTTACAGAAGCTTGCCGCTCTTGTTTGTCAGTAATTGCAAATGCAGAGCGCATTTTTTTCTCACCAATCTTTTTGACATTTTTCAGCAGTTTTGTAAAATCTGGAGCTTCAAAATTGAATGGTTCTTTTGCACAGTCTTCTGCGACTTCAATTATCAGATCGATTACAGGTTGTATTTGCTGATGAGCAAAAGTCACAGCCCCGAGCATTTCATCCTCAGATAATTCATACGCTTCCGACTCTACCATCATCACAGCATCCTTGGTTCCTGCAACGACCAAATCCAAGCGTTGGTCTGGATTATTTCTGAGCCCTTGCATATCATCTACCGTCGGGTTCAGAATATAATCACCATTTTCAAAACCAACGCGGGCAGCAGCTATTGGCCCCATAAATGGAACGCCNGAAAGTGTAAGCGCCGCGGATGCTGCTATCATAGCTACTACGTCTGGTGAGTTGACTAAATCGTGCGAAAGTACAGTGCACATTACCAAAACTTCATGCTTAAAACCCTCGACGAAAAGGGGCCTTATTGGGCGGTCAATTAATCTTGCTGTTAATGTTTCAGCCTCTGAAGGTCGTGCCTCTCGTTTAAAAAAACCCCCAGGTATTTTACCAGCAGCGTAATATTTTTCCTGGTAATGGACAGTTAGTGGGAAGAAGTCCTGTCCTTCTTTCATTTCTTTTGCGAATGTTACATTCGCCATTACCGAAGTTTCACCAAGTGTCGCAATGACAGTACCATCAGCCTGCCGAGCTACTTTTCCAGTTTCTAATGTGAGGGTTTCCTCACCCCATTCTATTGATTTTTTTGTTACATCAAACATCTACATATCCTAATAAGGCTTTACAGCCATTCCAATAGGGGGCGTATTCCCCCTGACCAATTTGTTCATACCAAACCACGGTCACGAGCTCGGTATTTGNATAAAGCGCGTATATATCACGATCAAAAGAATTAAAAGCGACGAAAGCGAACTAATCAAAGCACTCTAACCCGCCTTCAAAGTATATTTTGGAGGCTTCATATAATAAGTTGATTTTATCTTCGGATACTAAGGCGACCAATAAGATCTTTGTATCGCTGCTCTTCTTTATTCTTTAAAAAATCAAGAAGCTTTCGTCTCTGAGCTACCATTTTCAATAATCCTCTCCGGGAATGATTATCTTTTTTATGCGTTTTAAAATGCTCAGTTAATGTATTAATTCTCGATGTAAGAATTGCAACTTGGACTTCAGGAGATCCAGTGTCTCCTTCTTTTGTTGCAAACTCTTTTAAAACTTTAGCTTTCTCTTCTGCTGTAATCGACAACGCACTATCCTCTTATTTTATGGTACAAGCCAGGATGTCGTCCAGCAAGACCGTTACTAATTATGAATCACTTTACCGGAGGCTTCTATTTTAATCTTTCCAGAAAGTGAAGTGCTTTAATTCCAATGATAAAATGCTAGNANCNGTAAACATAAAGCTNAAAAANTTAGACATTAATACCACCGTGTAGCCACAACTGTGGTTTTACTTGATAACTAAGGTAAAGTGGATGCTTAGGATATCCAAGCTTTGTAATTCCTAAGCTGAATATTTGTAACTTTGCCGCAAGGAATATTTTTTTTACAACTACCCCTCTATCAAGATGACTTCCATGGGTACCCCATGCCGCAATATTGACGTCTGAATTTAAGCATGTTTTCAGAATTATACTATCATTTTTAGGCCCTACTGGATCACTGACCTTTTCCATTTTTCTTGGGTCTGTTTCTCGCCAGGCAAAAATATTAGTAACAGAAAATGCGCCATATCCGAGTGACCGTGCACGGCGTTCGCATCTTTCCACAGTAGGGTCATTCTGAGACTCCGTCGCAGTAGACGGATTAAGCATTATAAAATGCACCCTTTTTTTTGTGTCGTCCCATTCTCTTGAAAGGCAATACCTGTACTTCTCACACTTCGAATATGTAGCTTCTGAAATAGCATCACCCTTCAGAAATTTTTTTNTGATCATCAAGCTTGCTTCATATTAAATTAAAAACTTTTTTTGGCAGGAATGCTCCCGCTTCATATTTTCCGATTGCAATTGGGATTTCGCTGTAGCTGACCCAAATTTCGTCCCCAGTTCTTGCTTCTTTGCATAAAATGGGCGCTGAGTTTCCATTCTTAATTTTCTCGGCCGCTGTTGAAGTGCAGGTTCCATGTTTTATTGTACTTAGGCCCAACTCCACTGGAAGTATAAAATTATTTACCGCTGACGTTTTATTCAATTTCAATATGGTATCTAACGAATGTGCCATTGATAGATTGAAGGATCCTGATGCTATTCTTCTTAACCACTTCACATGACCGTAACAACCTAGTTCTAGTCCTAGGTCTCTGGCGATTGATCGAACGTAGCCGCCTTTGCCACACTCTAGTGAAAGGATAGCACTATTCTCACTGATATATTTTTCTAATTTAAGGCTACTAACAAATAGAGATCGTGAGGCTATATCAAAGTCTTCTCCGCTGCGTGCAAGTTCATAAGCCCGCCTCCCATTTATTTTAACAGCTGAGAAGAAAGGAGGTGTTTGCTTTATTTCCCCGCGAAAACGAGGGAGTATGGCAATTATGTCTTGTTCAGATGGCCTCATCTGAGATGTTTTTATAATTTTCCCGTCCGAGTCATCTGAATCTGTTGCCTCACCCCATTTTACCTCGAAAGTATATGATTTAATTTGTTCGGTCACGTAGGGGATTGTTTTTGTTGCTTCGCCCAAAGCTATTGCTAAAATTCCTGTAGCGCTTGGATCTAAAGTCCCCGCATGGCCAGCTTTTCTCGCGCTACATGCCCACTTTATTTTATTTACTACCGCGGAAGACGTCATTCCTGTGGGTTTGTCTATTATGATCCAGCCGTTGATGTTTTGGGCCGCGTTTGACTTGCTCAATTTTTCACCAAGATTTTAAANTTTGAANAACAGTANTCAGAACCTANCGTGTAATCTNAAAATCAAACACTTAAACAAACATATTTCATTTCTAAGAAGTCATCTATCCCATAATGACTTCCTTCTCGACCAAGCCCTGACTGTTTGACGCCACCGAAAGGGGCCAATTCTGTTGAGATTATACCAGTATTCACTCCTACAATACCATATTCCAGCGCTTCAGCTACCTCATATACACGGCTCAAGTCTTTCGCGTAGAAATATGAAGCAAGCCCAAATATTGTATCATTGGCCAACTCGATAACCTCTTCAACCGTTGAAAACTCAAAAAGTGGAGCAAGTGGTCCAAATGTTTCTTCGGTAGCTACTTTCATATTTTTTGTTACACCCGTGAGAATGGTTGGATTAATAAAGTTTCCATCTTCCTGACTGTAAGTATTAGAATAGATAGGTTCAGCGCCTTTTGATATTGCGTCGTCTATATGTGAATTTACTTTCTTAACTGCATTCAAACCGATCAATGGTCCAAGTGTAGTTTCAGGGTCAAAACCATCTCCTACTTTGAGTTTAGAAACTGCCTTCTGTAGCTTTGCTGCAAACTCTTTATACACTCCAGTTTGGACATAAATCCTATTTGCACAAACACATGTTTGTCCGTTATTGCGGAACTTACACATAATTGCACCTTGAACTGCATCATCCAAGTCAGCATCGTCAAAGACAATAAATGGGGCATTACCGCCCAACTCCATGGAACATTTTAAAACATTTTTGGCCGCTTGGCCCAATAAAACACGCCCCACCTCGGTTGAACCTGTGAAAGTGAGTTTTCTAACCTTTTTATTTTCACAGAATTCTTTACCTGTCCCAGATGCGTCAGTGGATGGNAAAATTGAAAGAATACCCTTTGGTAATCCTGCCCTTTCAGCAAGGACACCCAGTGCAAGAGCTGAAAAAGGAGTCTCTGAAGCTGGACGGGCTACAAATGCGCATCCAGCAGCTAGTGCGGGTCCGGCTTTACGCGTAATCATTGCATTTGGAAAATTCCAAGGAGTAATTGAGGCTGCCACGCCAATTGGTTGTTTAAGAACCATAATTCTTTTGTCTTTTTGATGCCCTGGGATTAATTCCCCGTAAACTCGCTTAGCNTCTTCTGCAAAAAATTCTATAAACGAGGCACCATAAGCTATCTCACCATTTGCTTCGGCAAGTGGTTTTCCCTGCTCTGCAGTTAAAATTTTAGCTAAATCTTCGGANTTTTCCATCATTAGGTCAAACCAACGTCTCAGGATATTTGCTCTTTCCTTTCCGGTTCTATTGGCCCACTCNTTTTGTGCCTCGTATGCACTATCAATCGCTGCTGAGATTTGTTTGCGACTAAGATTTGCCACCTTTGCGATAGTATCTCCTCTTGCTGGGTTTATAACATCGAAGGTTTGGTTTTTATCNCCACTAACCCAATCNCCCGCTAAGTATCCCCTTGTCTCTAGAAGAGANGGGTCATGTAACATGTTTGCAAGGTTTGTAGTTTTAGTAGACATTGGCTCTCTCCGAGTAGATATAATATTCAGCAGTATAACAGGTATTGCTTTTTTTTAAGTATAGGAAGAAAAAATTGTCGGAAGTTGACTTAAGCGACGATTATGCNAACGCGAAGTATATAGCTGATGCAAAAAGTTTCCCAGGAAAATGGCAGGCAAAAGCGACTAATTTTAGAAACAATAAAACTCTTCTGTCCAATGTAGAATTAGATATTCGATATGGCGCTTCCGAACGAGAAAAAATGGATATTTTTTATCCGAAAATAAGAACTGTTGGCCTTTTTGTTTTCATACATGGTGGTTATTGGAGAGCTTTTGATAAGTCGAGTTGGTCACACCTATCTTTAGGTGCTTTGGAGAACGGGTTTGCTTCGGCAATACCAAGCTATAGATTATGTCCAGAGGTAAGCATCGCTCAAATTACTGAAGACATAGCGCGATGTATTACCTTTCTATCTAAAAAAGTGAACGAGGGTCCGATAGTGCTCGCAGGCCACTCAGCTGGTGGGCATCTTGTATCTAGAATGTTGTGTGAAGGGGTGTTGCCAAAAAACGTTTCTGATCGTCTAAAGCGTGTTACACCAATTTCGCCACTTGCTGATTTACAGCCATTAATTTTTACAGATTTGAATTCAGATTTAAACCTCTCACTGGAGTCTGCAATTTCTGAAAGCCCTATCTGTTATAAACCGATCGCAGTAAACACAAGAGTTTGGGTTGGTGAACACGAGCGCCCAGCTTTCTTACATCAAGCGGAAATACTTTCAGAAAAATGGCAATGTGGGTTAAATATTCAGCCTGATGCTCATCATTTCGATATAATCGATCAGCTCTTAAATCCAAAATCGGATATGTGTAAGTATTTATTCCAAAAAGTCTAACTTTATTAAGAATTATTTTTTTGCAAAATTTCAATTTCTAAACGTTTTTGTGCAAATTCTTCGTGTTTTGCAGCAATCATATTTTCTTGTAAAGTTTGACTAATAAAATCCAAATGGGCCTCAGCTGAGATGCGGGATGCATGTGCATCTCTATTAATTAAATTGATTAGGATTTTTTCATGCTGTTCAAGAAGTACTTGGCGGTTGGATTTGTTCACAAAAAGAGCCTGTCGATTGTAGAATACACCTTCCTTTAAAAGATCATACATGGAGCGCATCATATGTAGCATTACAACATTATGGCTAGCTTCAATTATGGAAAGATGGAACTCAGCATCTAAACTGGATTCTTGTCTGGAATTATCGCGCTTATGATGCGCAGTCACCATTTTCTCAAATATCTTTTTTATAACATCAAGGTCTGCCTCTGAAGCTTGTTTTGCAGCACGTTCCGCTGCTATGCCCTCTATATCTCGACGAAATGAAATGTAATCAAATACCGCTTCATCATGTGATTTAAACAAATTTACAAG
>FUFK010065788.1_pt1 | contig 26997 bp, 28 predicted proteins | sample 1021851 | NCBI WGS metagenome assembly FUFK01 (sample SAMEA51879418, study PRJEB19060) | metagenome
CAGCGTTCAATCTGAGCCATGATCAAACTTTCAAATAAACTGTTATCCATCAAAAGATGGAAATTTTTTTTTCCACATTAAGTGGAAATTTTTTTGGGCACTCACACGAGTGACTAAATTGTTCTCAATTAGATCGACCCCTTCTTTGAGGGGAATGACAAATTATAGAGCTTTCAAAGAAAAAAGAAAGGATTTTTTTGATAAATTTTTAATAATTATAACCACGCTATAGTTAAGTTACGTAACGGGTTTCCAGGATCTCTTCTCCAGGAAAAAAAATGATCATTTTCAGCATAAGAACAAGGTGAATATTTAGTATTAATTTCGATACCATATTCATGTAACTCATCTACACAAAATTGTCGTAAATTCATAAAAATTTTGTTACTCCTTTGAGCTAAATAAGGCTTAATATCATTTCCTGTTTGCATGAACTTATCGATTAAGTCTTGCCTCACTTCAAAATGGTCTTTGCAAATATGTGGCCCAATATATGATTTTGTAAGGCTTTGGTAGTTATTTTCTTCTAGAATCTTGCCTATTATTCCTTGCTGCAAACCTTTCCAGCCACAGTGCAATCCACACAACAACTCTTTGCTCTCATCCCAGATAATCAAAGGAATACAGTCTGCGGTTTTTATCGCAAATGCATGATTTTTCTCTTTTGTAATAAATCCATCAAACTCATTATTTTCAGTGGAGTCATGGCCATTTACCATAACACTGTGTATTTGATTAAATTCAGAGTATGAACTCAACTTAAAATTTGACTTCAAAAAATTCGATTTATCTTTTTGACTTAGCTCACAGAAATTTTTCTCACCTTTGAGAGAAATAATAATATTTGGATTAGATGAAACTTCTAAAAATCTATATTTATCGACCTCAATAGTATTCACTTTTCTAGAAGCTCCATAGTTTTTTCTAAATCATCGGGTATTTTTGACTCAAAGAAAAAATTTTCATCTAAGAATTCGAACTTGAGACTGTAAGAGTGAAGAGCCTGTCTTTGAAGATTATTTATTGCTTCAAGCTCTTTCGGAATTGCGTCTTTCCAGATTTTTATGCTGTTATATGAGGCATCTCCTGCAATAGGGTGGCCTATGTGTTTCAGATGCACTCTTATCTGATGGGTTCTTCCTGTCTCAAGTTCCACATTTAGTAACGAAAAATTTTTAAATCTTTTTTCAATTTTAAAATGTGTAATTGCTTCTCTGCCTCCATCTTTTACACAAAAAAGCAATCTATTTTTAGGGTGACGTCCTATTGGTAGATCAATTGTCTTTCCTGAAATAGGTGTACCATGTACAAGAGCATAGTACTTTCTTTGTATGCTTTTGGCCTGAATTAGCTCAGTTAAAACAGTATGAGCTTTTAAGTTTTTTGCAAGCACCATTAAACCACTTGTATCTTTATCAAGTCTATGTACTAAGCCATATCTAGGTATATCTCTTTGCTCTTTTCTGATGTGTAAAATACCATTTATTAAAGTGTTGTCTTTTTGTCCTGCACCAGGATGAACAGTCAGACCTGAATGCTTGTTGATNACGAAAAAATCATCGTTTTCGAAAGTTACATCGATTGGGATATCTTGAGCTTCATCTTCGCCATTTGCTTCAAGCTCAAATGTGATTTCNACGATATCAGANGGTTTGAGTAAGTAATTGCGTTTCGTCTCTTTACCGTTAATTGTTACTTTGCCTTCTGATATTAATTGTTGAACTATTCCTCTTGAAATGGCATCTAAATTATTGGCTAAGAAAATATCTACACGGTTGTTAGAATTCTCTTCGTCAATTTGAAATCTTTTTGATATCATTGTTTTTTAAGTTTAATGCAATTAAATATTTTTAATGAAAAATAAATTCCTAATATTATTTTTTTCGATTCTTGTTTTAATGGGTTGTGCTAGCAATGAAAAGGAAGATGCTGAACCGCCTGAAGTTCAGTTATATAGATTGGCGCAAGATAGAATTAATGCTCAAAATTACTTAGGCGCTGTTGATTCACTAGTCAGGATAGAAAGATTTTATCCATTTGGAGTTTATGCTGAACAGGCAAGAGCAGATCTGATTTATGCACACTACATGAGCGGAGACTATGACCAAGCTTATGCAGCCTCTGAAAAATTCATTAGGCTTTATCCTCGAAACACAAATGTTGATTATGCTTATTTTATGAAGGGGATGACCGGCTATTATGCTGATGAAGGATTACTAGGAAACTTATTCTCATTAAGTTTGGCAAAGAGAGATATTAGTGGAGCTATGCAATCCTATGCAGATCTGACGGAATTTCTCATAAGATATCCAGAAAGTGAATATATTGATGCTGCCCGAGAAAGGTTAATATTCCTAAGAAATTTAATAGCAAGCAGTGAATTAGATGGTGCTGAATATTACATGAAAAGAGGTGCCTACTTAGCAGCGCTCAATAGAGCTAATTATGTGCTAAAAAATATCCCTAATTCAACAGAAACACAAAGAGCCTTGGACATCATGAAAAAATCTTTTATTGAACTTGGCTACGAAGAATACGCTGAAAAAGTCTCTAGCGTTGAAGCTCTAAACTAAAATGAACTTTATTGTTTTTGGGGTAGTTGCTCCAATAGCATATTTCATTTTACGCTTTCTCGTTAAACGACTTGTAATGAATTTCTTACAAAATTTAAAAAGAAATACAAATATTAAAAATATGACTAAATGCGAGAACTGCGAAATGTTTTTTTCTGAAGAAGATATTAAATTTGTAGAAGGCAGGAATATCTGTAATAAGCCCGAGTGTAAGAATAATGTCTAGTATTAAAATTATCTCAGGCTCACTGGGTGGCAGAACGATTAAAACTACACAAAATAGAAATTTAAAACCAACGCCTGCAAGAGTAAGAGAACAGATATTTTCTTGGTTACGACCTATAAAAGAAGATTCAGTTTGTCTTGATTTATTTGCAGGTTCAGGTTCTCTAGGTATTGAAGCATTTTCCAATGGCGCGAAAAAAGTGGTATTTATTGAACAGAATCAAGAGCTATATAATATTTTGTATAGGAACTGCCAGAATTTAAAGATTTTGAGTGAAGTTAAACTTCACAAACAGAGTGCAGAAAATTACATAAGAAGAACCAAAGAAGCTATATTTGATCTAATTTTTTTAGACCCGCCCTTCAATAAAAATTATATAAATTTGCTTTTACCAAAAATTATTTCCGACTTTTCTAGAACAGGAACACTTATTTACATTGAGGAGTCTAATTTTAATTTTTCAGATTATGATAGAGAGCTAAAATTACTCAAAGAAACTTCTTCTGGAAACTCTTTTGGCAGACTTTTTGAGGTGAGACAGTGAGAATAGCAACAAGATCGTCTAAATTGGCTTTAAAACAAGTTGATATATTTAAAGATCTCTACAAAAACCAAGAAATAAACTTCGAAATAAAAACACAAATAACAGAAGGCGATAGAAAGAGTAAGAAAGGTGAGAATCTTTTCGATAAAGCTCATTTCGTAGAAGACCTTGAATCAAGTTTACTAAATTATGATGCAGACATTGCAATACATTCATTAAAAGACATGTCTTGTCATGATACAGAGGGACTAGAAATTTATGCTGCGATAGAACATCAATCTAGATCAGATGTTTTGGTTTATAAAGATAAAATTAACTTAGATGATTTAGCTAATATAAAAATTGGAACTTCGAGCTTAAGACGAACAAGACAATGTAAACATTTCTTAAAAAATAATAATTGTTCTGAAATTAGAGGGAATATCGATACAAGATTATTGAAACTTCATGAAGATAAGTTTGACGCAATAATATTGGCCAAGGCAGGTATAGAAAGGCTGGGGCTCAATGAAAATTATATTGATTTAGATTTTCTGCCGGCAATTGGTCAAGGCATAATCGCAGTTCAATGCAGATCTAATGATAAAAAAACAAAAACCTTACTAGATCAAATAAAAAATTTTGAGCTTNTACAAATGATTGAAATAGAGAGAAGGATTGTCAGAAATTTAAATGCAACTTGTAACTCAGCTCTNTCAATTAGGTCAAAAATTGATGGTGATGAATTTCAAACTTGTTTAGAAATTTATGGAGATAATGAAATTATCTCTGAAGAATTTAGTTCAGATCTAAATTCCATAGATGAATCAATAAAAATTGTTATAGACAAAATTATAGAAAAGGGTGGTCTGAAATTATTAGATGAAAGTTATTGACACAAAACCATTTCCAACTGCACATGAATGTAATGAAATAGTTAGCGTTCCTCTTTATAAATTATGTAAAGTTAAGCAAATAGTTAATCTTTCCAACTACCAGAATATTATCTTTCAGAGCCCTTCTGCTGTCTTAAATTTTGACCAAATTGCCTTACTCGAAAGTAAAAGAATTATTGCAATGGGACCTGGAACAAGCAAACAGCTCAGAAAACATAGTTATGTTGCTGAAATTCCCGATAATGATTTTAGTTCTGAGGGTGTTATAAATTTGTTGAATAAATCTGAATTATCCGGCAAAACTTTAGTAATTAAAGGGGAAGGAGGACTTTCTAATATTTCAGATTACCTTAATTCTGCTTCATTTAAGACCGATGAGCTCAATACTTACAATCGACAAAAATTTGAAAGTTATATAGACATAAAAAAACAATTTTCTGGTATCGATTTTGTTATATTTTCAAGTGCCTTAGCCGTCGAGATATATTTTGAACACATACATAATGATCAAGAGACATTGAAATTTTTAGCAGTTTCAAAAAGAATTCAAGATGTTATTGGATCATATAAAAAAGAATCAAAAGTTATAAATTATTTTTCAGATGATTTAATTGAAGAGATTAAACTTACTTTGACTTAGATTTTGTCATTGAAGCAAAAAATTCTTCATTAGTTTTTGTATTTTTTAATTTTGAAATAAGAAATTCTGTTGCTGCTACTTCTTCTTGCTCACTAAGAACTTTTCTAAGCATGTGCACTCTATTTAATTCATCTTTATCGACAAGTAGATCTTCTCTTCTAGTTCCTGATCTGAGAATATTTATTGCTGGGAATACCCTTCTTTCAGCGATCTTCCTTTCAAGGTGAACTTCCATATTCCCTGTTCCTTTAAATTCTTCGTAAATAACATCATCCATTTTAGAGCCTGTTTCTACTAATGCTGTTGCAATAATAGTTAGGCTACCACCCTCTTCAATATTTCTTGCTGCTCCGTAAAATCTTTTTGGTCTTTCAAGTGCATTTGAATCCACACCTCCAGATAAGATTTTTCCACTCGCAGGTTGGACTGTATTATAGGCTCTACCCAAACGAGTAATTGAATCTAATAAAATCACAACGTCTTTTTTATGCTCAACTAATCTTTTGGCTTTTTCTATAACTAAGTCTGCAACTTGAACATGTCTTTGTGGTGATTCATCGAATGTACTTGCAACAACCTCAGCATCGACAGTTCTTTGCATATCTGTAACTTCTTCTGGTCTTTCATCAATAAGCAGAACAATCACGTGAGTTTCAGGATTATTTTTAGTAATTGATTGCGCAAGATTTTGTAGTAGTAGTGTTTTTCCAGCTTTCGGTGGTGAGACAATAAGACCTCTTTGTCCTTTTCCAATTGGGGCAACCAAATCAATTATTCTGGGTGAAATATCTTCTGAGCTCCCAGAGCCTGTTTCCAATCTGAACCTGTTATCAGGAAAAAGTGGAGTTAAATTTTCAAATGCAATTTTCTCTTGTGTCTTTGATGGTTCATTATCATTAATAGACTCAACTTGAACTAGTGCAAAATACCTTTCTTGTTCTCTTGGTGGCCTTATGTTACCAATTACAAAATCCCCAGTTCTTAAATTAAATTTTCTTATCTGACTTGGAGATACATAGACGTCATCTGGTCCTGCCAGATAAGAACCCCACGGAGATCTTAGAAACCCAAAGCCATCTGGCAAGGTTTCTAAAATTCCACCTCCCAGTAGTTCTTTGCCATCCTTGGATATTGTTTTAAGGATATTAAAAATGATATCGGCTTTTTTCTGCCTTGAAACGTGCTTTAATCCGTGTTCTTCTGCAATGTTTAAAAGTTCTTTAGTCGTTTTTTGTTTAAGTTCTAATGCGTTCATAAAATTAATTTAAATTGAGATGTTTGGTGGGAATGAATTATCCGAGTACCAATAATAATGTATTTGTTCGGATTTTAGAAGTTTCTTGTCACTAAATCTTCAAGCTCCTCAAGACTTACAGCACCAATAAGACTGTCAACCATTTCCCCGTTTTTAAAAATCATCAATGAAGGAATACTCCTTACATTATATTGCAGAGCTAACTCTCTATTCGCATCTACNTCAACTTTGCAGACTGAGAGGTTCTCTGAATATTTTTCAGCTAATTCCTCAAGTGTAGGTGCAATTTGTTTGCATGGTCCACACCATTCAGCCCAAAAGTCTACTAGAACAAGTTTTGTTTGTTCTAAAACTTCATTTGTAAATGTTTCGTTATTAACTGATGTTGTCATAATTTTCTGCTACCCATTTTGCGTAATATGTAATCACTGAAGATGAGCCTGCCCTGAAGAGACTTATTAAAGCCTCAGGGATTACATTATGTTCAAATATTTTTTTGTCAATAGCCTGCTGCAACATAGCGTATTCTCCACTGACCTGATATGCAAATATTGGAGCATTCACATTTGTNGATAATTTATTAATCACATCTAGATATGGCATGCCAGGTTTGACCATTAAAATATCAGCTCCTTCTTGTAAATCAAGTTCTGCTTCTTTAAGAGCTTCTTCAATATTTCTTTTATCCATTTGATAATTTGCTTTTGAAATTCCTTCAGCCTTTTTTGATCCTACAGCATCTCTGAAGGGGCCATAAAAATTTGAAGAGTACTTAGCTGAATAGCTCAATATAATCGTATCTTTATTGCCAGATTGCTCTAATGCTCCTCTTATAGCTCCTATTCTTCCATCCATCATGTCTGATGGTGCGACGATATCTGCTCCTGCCTCAGCTAAATTAACAGCCATTTTTTCTAAAGCTTCTAAAGTTAAATCATTGTCTACAACATCATTTTTGATTATTCCATCATGACCAGAAATCGTATATGGATCTAAAGCAACGTCTGTAATTAAAACTACCTCTGGATAACGATCTTTAATTTCTGATACTAATTTGCATATGAAATTTTGTTCATTCAGAGCATTAGTACCATCTGCATCCTTCAAGTTTTCAGGTATATTCGGAAATAAAGCTATTGTTTTAATCCCTAAATTCAGAAGGACTTCTATTTCTTCGTGTAATAAATCCTTTGAAAACAAAAACTGACCAGGCATTGATTCTAAAGGTTGTTTCTTAGAAATTGATTCAGACACAAAAAGGGGTTGAATCAACTTTGATTTAAGGAGCTTTGTTTCAGAAACTAGACCTCTGATAGTTTTGTTTTTGCGAAGGCGTCTTGGCCTGACATTTGGAAAAAGATTGTTTAACATAATGATATTAGGGCAGTTATTATAGCCTACTTAACTAATTTCAATTAATTTTTTAATTTTTTTTACCTAGAAATTAATAAAATACAAATTTTAATTGTTGTTAATATGTCGTTAAAATCATTGAAAATGTATCTAAATTCTTTTAAAGTACGATAAATGAAAATTTTAATCATAAATGGTGTAAACCTTAATATGCTTGGTAAAAGAGAGACAGAAGTCTATGGTACTGAGTCGTTATTAGACTTAGAAAACAAATTAAACGGCTTAAATTATGACGTAGATCTAGAGTTTTTTCAAAGCAATTCTGAAGAAGAGATCATCAATAAAATACATACACATAAAGACGAAAAGTATGATTTTGGCATTTTTAATTTTGGGGCTCATACGCATACTAATATTTCAATAAGAGATGCGATATTATCTGTTAACTTCCCTTTCTATGAAGTTCATATCTCTAATGTTTTCGCAAGAGAAGAATTTAGACATACTTCTTTTTTTAGTGACATTGCAAAAGGATGTATTGTTGGTTTTGGTTTTGATGGTTATGAGTTTGCATTAACGAAAATTATGAGAGGTAAGAATGGATCTTAGAAAAATAAAAAAATTAATAGAAATGCTTCAAGAATCAGATTTAAATGAAATAGAAGTTAAAGAAGGTGAAGAGAGTGTCAGAATTAATAGAAAAAAGGAAGGCATTATTCATACAGCTAGCCCTACAGTATCTAAGAAAGTAAGTGCTCCTGAGAATGGTGCTGATCTTACTCATGAATCTATGGATTCTCAAAATTATGAAAAAATAATGTCTCCTATGGTTGGTACTTTTTATAGAAAACCGGCACCTGACAAAGAGCCTTTCGTGGAAGTGGGTCAAACAATAAAAAAAGGCGAAACAGTTTGCATCATTGAAGCTATGAAAATGATGAATCAAGTGAAATCTGAATTTGATGGAAAAATAATATCAATAAATATTGGTGATGGTGAACCAGTAGAGTTTGGTCAAGAGTTAATATCAATTGAAAAATCCTAAAAAAATACTAATTGCAAATAGGGGTGTAATTGCAATTAGAGCCCTGAGAGCTGCTAAAGAACTTGGATATCAAGTAGCATCAGTCTATTCAACAGTAGACAAGGATCAAAAACATTTAAAATTATCAGATGAAGCAATCTGTATAGGTCCAGCAGCATCAAAAGAAAGCTACCTAAACGAAGCAGCTATTATTTCTGCCGCTGAGCTGGTTGGAGCTGACGCAATTTATCCTGGTTTCGGCTTTTTAGCTGAAAATGCCTCATTTGCTGAAAAATGTAAAGAAAGTGGGTTTGAGTTTATTGGGCCTGATCCAAAAGTAATTGATGTAATGGGAGATAAAATTAAAGCAAAAGAACTTATTGAGTCTCTTGGAGTTCCAACTGTTCCTGGATATACAGGACAAATACAATCACAAAATCAAATTGAAAATATAGTTGAAGAGATTGGATACCCTGTAATTGTAAAAGCTTCATCTGGTGGTGGTGGAAAAGGAATGCGAGTAGTTTATGATAAAAGTGAGCTATGGGATTCAATAATTGGGGCTCAAAATGAAGCTAAATTAGCGTTTGGTAACGATGAAGTATTCATCGAAAAGTACCTTAAAAAACCAAGGCATATTGAGATACAAATATTTGGTGATGGTAAGGGAAAAGTAGTTCACTTGTACTCAAGAGATTGTTCATTACAACGTAAATATCAAAAAATTGTTGAAGAAGCACCTGCAAAAAATTTAAATCAAGAGAAATTGGATGAAATTCAGAATATCTGTGTAAAAGCATGCTCTGAACTTAATTATAAAGGAGCAGGAACACTTGAATTTCTTTATGAGAATAACGAATTCTTTTTTATTGAAATGAATACAAGAATACAAGTTGAACATACAGTGACTGAAATGATTACAGGTGTCGATTTAGTCCAAGCTCAATTGTTATTAGCTCTCGAAGATAAGTTTGACTTAGATCAAGAAAAATTAAAAATTAATGGTCATGCTATGCAATGCAGAATTAATGCAGAAGATGCAGAGACTTTTATACCCTCTCCAGGAGAAATTACCAGAGTCCATAGACCTGGTGGCTACCATGTCAGGTTTGAATCACAAATATACAGCGGCTATAAAGTCCCATCTAATTACGATTCTTTAATCGCTGAAGTCATTGTCAAAGATGGCGATAGAAGGAATACAATTAATAAAATGAGAATGGCATTAACTGAATTGGTGATTGAAGGCATAGAAACCAATCAGGCATTACACCTTAAAATTCTTGAAGATAAAGGATTTCAAAATATTGATTACTATATTAAATATCTAGAGGAAGAGCTGATCAAATGAAGGAAATTTATGATTTCAAAGAAATTGAAAAAGAAGTGCAGAATCTTTGGGCTCGCAATAAAAGATATGAAGCAAATATAGATACAACTAAGCCAAAATATTATTGTTTATCAATGTTGCCATATCCTTCAGGCAATCTTCACATGGGCCACGTCCGAAATTATTCAATCGGCGACGCTGTATCAAGATATAAAAAGCTTAAAGGATTTAATGTTCTACAGCCTATGGGTTGGGACGCATTTGGATTGCCTGCAGAGAACGCTGCAATTGATAAAAAAGTTCATCCACAAGAATGGACTGAGCAAAATATAAATCATATGAAAGAACAACTAAATTCATTAGGTTTTGCATATGATTGGACAAAAGAAATAAATACTTCTGACGAATCCTACTATAAATTTGAACAAGAATTATTTTTAAAGTTTTACGAAAAAGGTCTTGCATACAGAAAAAAATCACTCGTAAATTGGGATCCTGTCGATATGACAGTGCTTGCTAATGAACAAGTAATTGATGGCAAAGGTTGGCGTACAGGCGCAGAAGTTGAATTAAAAGAAATTGAAACTTGGTTTCTAAAAATTACTGATTATGCAGATGAGCTTGAAGAAGGACTTGAAAAAATTGACTGGCCGGAAAATGTAAAAAATATGCAAAAAAATTGGATTGGGAAATCTAGGGGTACAGAAATTTCCTTTGAAACCGATAAGGGCAATCTACTAAAGGCTTTTACAACAAGACCTGACACTTTATTTGGCGTAACATTTTTTGGGATATCTCCAAATCATCCTTTTGTTGCCGAACTAAGTAAACAAGACAGCAACATAAATAAATTTTTAGAAAATGTTAAAAAAGTATCTTCGGCGGAAGCTGATCAAGCTAAAGCTGAAAAGCTGGGTTATAAGACTAAAGTAAATATTATTCACCCCTTAACCAAAGACTTAATTCCTCTATGGATCATAAATTATGTTCTGATGGATTATGGTACTGGAGCAATTATGGGAGTTCCTGCCCATGATGAAAGAGATTATGAATTTGCGAAAAAGTATCAGATCCCTATTTCACAAGTTATAGAAACAGAGGAAAAGCTGCCCTATTCTGGTACCGGTTTAGTTGTGAATTCAGGAGATTTTAATGGACTTTCCTCGCAAGAGGCCTTCGAAAAAATTTCTGAAAAATTAATTGAATTAAAAAAAGGTGAAATACTTTTTCAATATAGATTGAGAGATTGGGGCATAAGTAGACAGAGATATTGGGGCTGCCCTATACCGATGGAGTACAAAGATGGAGAAACCTTTACAGCTAAGGAATTACCAGTTTTGCTGCCAGTCAATGCAGACGGTACCTACAAACCACTTCATCAAAATGAAGGCTTTCGATATAAACCTGATGGTTACGAACGTGAAACAGATACTTTTGATACATTTATGGAATCATCATGGTACTTTGCTAGATATACATCAGCTCAAAACAAAAACGAAATATTCGACAAAAATACTGAATATTGGCTTCCTGTAGATCTTTATATAGGCGGTGTCGAGCATGCGATTTTACATCTTTTATATTCAAGGTTTTTTTATAAGGTTCTTCGAGATATGGGCATGGTAAAGAATGACGAGCCATTTAAGAAACTTTTGACACAGGGTATGGTGCTTAAAGATGGTGCCAAAATGTCTAAATCTAAAGGAAATACGGTTGATCCTAAAGAATATATTGAAAACTATGGTGCTGATTCAATTAGAACATTTATGATCTTCGCAAGTCCNCCTGAACAATCGCTAGAATGGTCTGATAACGGTCTTGAAGGGTGTCATAAATTCTTAAAAAGATTATGGGCTTTATCATTCAAAATTAGCTCCTTAGGGAGTGATGCATTCGTAGGTTCAGAAAAAACACTAAATGACGAATGTAAAGATTTATTCATCAAAATTAATGATGATTATGAAAAAAGGCTGAACCTAAATACTGTTGTTTCCTCTTGCATGGAAATACTTAATAACATCAATAAGAGATTCAATGATGAAAAAGTNTTGTGTGATAAAAATGATTTATACACTTGCTATGATTTTTTACTATTAGCTTTATCTCCAATAGCACCGCATATTAGTGAAAATTTATATAAAAATATCCTAAATAAAGATATTGAAGATGCTAGCTGGCCTCAAGCAAACTTTTTCCATAGAAATGAAACAGAAATTAAATATCTAGTTCAAGTAAATGGGAAAGTAAGAGCAACCATTCTTATTGATAGTGAGAAGTCTGAGGACGATGTTAAAGAAATAGCTAAAGAGCATGAAAATGTTTCAAGACATCTTGAAAACAAAGATATAATCAAAGTCATATTTATAAAAAATAGGCTAATAAATTTTGTTCACTCGTAATCTTTTACTTTTAATTATTTTAAGCTCATGTTCAATCGCTAGTATTGATACAAGTAACCTAGATTTTGACGATTCTTTCTCGAATTCAGATAAATTTCAATTTAATAAATGTTTAAGAAATACAAGTGAGAAAATAAAGCTTAACGATCTTCAATTTAATTATTTGGCAGAAAATATTAATAGCCAAGGCCTTGAATTCAATACCAGATATATTCTTAGCCTTACAATGAAAACTCAAAATTCTGACGATATAGTACTCGATTCAAAACGATTAAATACAACAAACTATATATCAAGCAATATGGCAGATTCAGAAAAAAAAGAAATCAAAAATTCACTTATTTCTGATGTCTGTGAGTTAATAAATAACTATGTCAAATAAAACAATAAAAGCTATAAACTTTCTAGCTAAGCCNAAACATGAATCAGTAAAATTCTTTTTATTTGGTGATGAACATGCGCTCTGCTATAAAACAAAACATCATTGCTTAAAAGACCAAGACTTACAATTGTTAGAAAAGGTATATATAGATCTAGATGACGATAATTTTGAATCTTTATTAGATCAATCTCTCATGACAAATAGTTTATTCAATGAAAAAAAAGTTGTTTACGTTTCTTTAAATAAAAACAGGTTAAATAAAGAGCTGATTTCTAAGATTCAGAAAATTATTGAGTATGAAACTGAAAATATTCTAATAGTTGAGATTTTAAGTCTTACCAAAAAAGCTATTGAAAAAGAATTAATAAATAATTTTGATGGCAATGCAATTTTCATTGATTGTTTCCATCCATATGAATCAGAAATTAAAACTTTTTTAGAAACTAACCTACCCGACTATCTTAATAAAACAGAGAATATTCAGATATTTCTTGAGATGTATGAAGGGAATTTTTCGGCCTTATTAAATGACTTAGAAATATTAAAAATTTTAGAAATTGATAACGAAGAAAAAGCAATGAAAGTATTTTCAAATAAAGGAGATAAAAATAATTATAAATTGATTGAATATATTAGTAAGAAGGATACGAGATTAGCTTTATCTGTTATTGAATCTATGAGAATGAATGATAGAAACTCCATAGCATTACTTATTTGGATATTATCTCGTGATATAAATGCATTAAAGCATGTTTCAGAGGGTAAAAATATAAGATCTCTTGGAATTTGGGAAAATCAAATCCAGTGGTACCAAAATATTTCAACCAGGATTGCTCCAAAAACAATAAATAAGCTGATAGATGAAGTAAATATTGTCGATAGAAAATTCAAGGGAGTCCTAAATGGAGATCCTTGGAATGGTATTAAAGATATTGTGTTAAGTCTTTCAGCTTAATTGAATAACGATTTAATCCAATTCCATAGAATGGCAAACAATCTTTGAAAAAATCCTAATTCTTCAACTGAGTCTAAATAGACTAAATCTGATTCAGCAATAACATTATTTTGGTCGTCTATGACTTTAAGAGTGCCAGCTTTTTCCATTGCATTTATTGGTGCTAAAACTTGAGAGCTTAGTGATAGTTCAAAACTTAGATCATCTCGTTTATTTTTTTGTAGAGTTAAGATTATGTCTTCGGTTAACCCTACAGGAACATTTTCTTTCACCCCAGCGATAACTTTTAATTCTTTGTAAGTTTCAAGTTTTGAAAATAATTTTTCTGTAGTGAAATGGCGAAACCCATAATCCATCAATGCTGAAACATCATTGAATCGTTTGTCATCTTCACTACCAAGAACAACTGCCACTAATCTCATATCGCCTCTCGTTGCTGATCCAACCAGACAATAACCAGCTTGAGAGTGATAACCTGTTTTTGCACCATCGAAAATATCACTTCTCCATAAAAGTCTATTTCTATTTGGTTGCTTAATGCCTGCATATGTATAAGATTTTTCTGAATATAATTTGTAATGTTCAGGAAAGTTATTAATCAGCGCACTCGTTAGCACAGCCAAATCATACGCTGAAGTGACATTTAAAGGGTCAGGAAGACCAGATGCATTATTAAATGAAGAGTTTTGCATGCCAAGCTGGGATGCATATTCATTCATTAAATACGCAAAATTTTCTTCACTACCTGCAACATGTTCTGCAAGAGCAACACTTGCATCATTACCTGATTGAATAATCATTCCTTTAATCAAATCAGAAACAGCCACTTTAGTCCCTTCACGAATGAACATTCTTGAACCCTCTGTTTTCCATGCCTTTATTGATATTTTTGGCGTATCATCCAATCTTATAAAGTCCTCTTTAATATAATCTGCAACAACATAACTAGTCATTAATTTTGTCAGGCTAGCTGGTTGAACTGGTTCATCAGCATTAAAACTAACTAAAACTTTTTTAGTATTCGGTTCATACAATACATAACTACCTACTCCAAGATCTGGAGGATTAGGTATGGCTGCTGAAACAATAAAGCTCAACACCAAAAGAAAATTAAATTTTATTTTATTCATCAAATCTCTTTGAAATTTCTAATGCAAGTTGGTGAACCGCCAATGCATATTTGCTACTACGATTATACTTAGTAATTACTCTAAAGTTATCAAAACCTAGGTATAATTTTGTTTTACCTTGTTCAAAGACCAGTAATGGTGAAATTTTTTCATTAAATGTTTCTTCAAATTTAAAACCTTCATTAAGCAATTCAGTGGCAGTAATTTTTGTTCTAAAATTATTTAAGTTAAAAGGCAATTCTAATTCAGCTATAGCATCGTCTTGTAATTTTTCATATTTTTCGCCCACACTTACTTCAGAAACAGCATCACTACCAGTTTTCCAACCATTTTCTTTCAAGTAGTTAGCAACACTGGCAATTCCATCTTTTCTGGAATTGTACATGTCTACCATTCCATCATTGTCGTAATCAACACCGTAATAGTTATAACTAGAAGGTATAAACTGTCCTAGCCCCAGGGCACCAGACCATGAACTTTTTATTTCTTTTGGGTCAAGATTATATTTTTTTGACAGAATAAATAATTGAATCAATTCTTTTTGCCAAAAGTTATTTTTTGGTTCAAATGCTCTTGTAAAGATGGTATCTAGTGGATTATAAGTGCCTAAAAAACTGCCATAGTTAGTTTCACAACCAATTATTGATGCTACGTAAAATTTTGATACGCCAAAGTCTTTTTCAACAGATTCTAATATTTCATAATTTTCTTTAACGAATTTAACACCATTGTTAATCCTTGAAGATGTTACATACCTATTTCGATATCTGCTCCAGGTAGCTTTAACCTCAGGCTGGTTTTGTCGTGCAGTTTGAGCTTTTTCAGAGGGTACTGCTTCGATAAGATAGTTTTCAATTTCTTCTTTTGTAAGCTCTGAACTATTAACAGCAAGTTCAATAAAATTTTGGACATCTTCACGTTCTAAAATATCTGCATGAGCATACGAAATTGTTAAAAACATTATCAATAAACGAATCATTTAAGAAATCCTCTGGATGTAAAAATTAATCCTAGCATTATAGAAAAGCATAACAAAGAAGAGCCACCCTTAGTAAAAAAAGGTAATGGCAGCCCTACAACAGGNATCATCCCACTTACCATTAAGATGTTTAATAAAAAACTGAATCCTATTACTAGAGTGCAATATGTTCCAATATAGTAGGGAGATAAATCACTGGTTAAACGTTTTTCGGTCATCGTCAGTAATGTAGTCACAACTATAAAAGTTCCAAGCATCAGGAGAATTAAAAATACACCAATAAAACCAAATTGCTCAGCATAAATTGAAAAAATAAAATCGGTATCTGCTTCCGGAAGAAAATTAAATTCATTTTGTTTGCTATTAAGAAATCCCTCACCTGAAAGACCGCCTGAACCAATACTTATTTCAGACTGAAGAATGTTCCATTTTTCTGATAATGTCTGGTCCGAGGAGAACCAACTAATAATTCTTCCTTTTTGATAACTTGTTAAACCAAAAGTATAGATTAGAGGAGACAGCAATACTCCAAAAACTCCCATACCTATGAAGTAAAATCTATGCATTCCACATATAAAGAGAAACATTAAGCCCAAAAAAATATAAACCAGGCCTGTGCCTAAATCGGGTTGTGCAATTATTGGTATAGCAGATAAGAATAATACCGACAGCAAAAATATAGTTCTAAATTTTGAGAATTTAAAACTATAAAACCTAAGATATTGGACAACAAACAGAGCATAGGTAATCTTCATGAATTCTGAGGGCTGTAAACTTAAAAAACCGAAGTCAAGCCACCTTTTAGATCCATTAATTTCTTTTCCGAAAATCTCCACGCTTAAAACTAAAAGAATGTTTAATAAGAAAAGCAACCAACCAAAAGAAAATATTCTGTTTAAATTGATTTGATTAAATAACAGAACAACGAGGAGGATGACAAAAATGTTTATTAATAAAAAACGTAAAAAGTAGTTTATATCGATTGAAGTTACAGAATAAATCGTCAAAGATCCCATTAAAATTATTGTTCCTAATGAAAATAGAATGATTGAATTTCGCAAATTAAAAACCATTCAATAATTCCTCCAAAACTTCCTTTGCTATTGGTCCGGCAACTCTTCCACCACTTTCACCATTTTCAACTATTACTGCTATCGAGTATCTAGGATTATCATAAGGAGCATAACCAATAAAAATTGCGTGATCTCGAAGTAATGGGTTAGTCCTTACCTCATCATATTCTTCTCTTGAATTTATATCGACTACCTGAGCAGTTCCACTTTTCCCAGCAAGTTTTAGTGCACCAGCATTTATCCTATATCCAGTTCCATTAGGTGAATAAATCACATCAATAAGCGATGCTTGGAGTTTATTCCAATCTTGCTCGGTTATTTCTTCATTTATAGATAATTGATTCTGTTTTTTAGCAACTAAATAAGGCAACTGATATTTTCCTTTCTTCGCCAGTATTCCTGAAATTAAAGATAAATGTAGAGGTGTAGTCAACATATAACCTTGACCCACTCCTAAATTTATAAAATCACCTTTAAACAGTTCTTTTCCAAAATTTTTATACTTCCAGTCATCATCTATTAAAGGACTAAATTGATGTGGGTAGCAGTCTTCACAGAGCTTGGAACCAAAACTAGAAGATTTTAAAAAATCTACAAAAAGGTTCTTTTCATATCTAATAGATAAATTCATAAAAAAAGGATTTGAACTTTCAACCAGTGCTTTTTTTAAATCAGTAAGGCCATGGCCGCCTTCACGCCATGCATTAAACACTCTTTCTTCTTCTTCGAATCTAAAAAAACCATCATCAAAAATTGTTTCATCCCAATTTGTGTACCCATTATTTAAAGCAAATACTGTCAGAAGAGGTTTTATCGTAGATGCAGGTGGATACAGGCCCATAAATGCTCTATTAAATAANGGTCTTGCTGGATCATTTAATAAGTCTTGATATTGCANTGATGAAATATCTCTAAGGTCGTTTGCACTTATAGATGGCGTACTAATTGCAACAGGTATACTGAAATCATCTAAATCAATTACTACTACAGATCCTTTTCTGTCTTTCATTAAGTCATAAGCAAGTTTTTGTGCTTCAAAATCAATGGAAATTAATAGTTCTTCACCTTCTCTAAATGGTGATATATCTGTTATGACTCTTCTATCGCCCCGAGCATTCCTTTGAAAAAACCTTTTGCCATGTTCGCCCTGTAATTTCTGTTCGTAAACCCTCTCAAGTCCAGATTTTCCAACCTTGCTCCAAAGTTTTGAATTATACTCATCAATCCTCGGTGAAAAATAATTAACATCACTTGAATTTATGTAACCCATATGACCAAGAACATGAAAAATTGATGGGTGAGAATTATATTGTCTTTCATAGCCTTCTATAACAGAAAATCCTGTAATGTCAGAACCGCTTACTAAATACTTTGCAAGATCTTCTTGTGTAAGTTTTTCAATAATTATTTCTGATCTTCTAAACCTNATAGAATCGCTTACTTTTAATCTTAAATCCTCAACATTGATCCTTTCAGAAAATAAATCTGTTAATTTCCTTATAGACTGTTCACTAGGTTTCTGCTCAATATCTATCGCCAAAGAAAATACTTTTCTATCTTCAGCTAATACAATTCCATCTCGAGAGATAATTCTTCCTCTTTTTGGATAAATATATTCAAAAGCATTAATGTTTTGCTCTCTTAATTCTTTAAGCTCGTTACCCTGAATAATCTGCAAATAAAAGAATCTAACAATGACTAATGTGAGAATGCATACAAAAATACCTAATAGGATATTTGTTCTAGTTCTATAAATATGTATCTTATTATCTTTCAACTTTGGTGGTATGGATGATTATTAAATATACAGTTGGCTCTATAAACTTGTTCAAGAAGCATGACACGAAAAACTTCATGAGAAAATTCCATTTCAGAAAATGAAATTGTTTTTTGTGCGTTCTTAATGAGATCATCTGATAAACCAAATGCCCCTCCTACAATTAAATTAACTTTATCGTTTGATCTATAAATCATATTAGCGAAATTTTCTGAACTTATTTTCTGACCTGCTTTATCAAAACAAATATATTTTTCTTTTCCAATTTTTTCTTTTATACGCTCACATTCATATTTAATTTGCTGCTCCTTTGAACTAAATTTTTTCTTAATTCCAATGCCAATAATTTGAAGACTCATATTTTTCTTAATTTTTTTTAAAAAATGTTTTTCAAAAGCATCTGCATTTTTTGTTTTATTTTGCTGCACATAAAATAATGACACTTTCATTTTGCTCTTCTATCCCATAAGGATTCAAGATCATAATGTTCTCTGGAATCCTCAGACATAATATTAATTATTACTTCACCAGCATCTATTAAAATCCAATCCTTAGATTCTGTACCCTCGGTTCCTAAGATTTCGATTTTTTTATCCTTTAAATTTTCAATGACCTTATCTGCAATAGACTGTATGTGTCGTCCAGAAGTTCCAGAGGCAACCATAATAAATGAGGTAAATGACGATATTTCTTCTACTTCAAATGAGCAAACATCTATAGCTTTGAGCTCATCTAATGAACTTTTGCAATTTTTTACAATTTCTTTTGAAGACTTAGGAATTGGTGACATCTATTAAAATTATAATCATTTAATTAGCTCATCGAGAATAAGCTTTTGAAAACCTTGGAAATTTCTGTTTCCACACATTAAAATTGTTTTCTTTTTAGCTTCAGTTGTGCAAATTTTAGCAACGTCCGCTTTTGTAAGTTCTTGCGCATAGTTTGCAAAAATTTCTCTTTGATTAGCAGAAGCATTAATTGTATAAACATTTTGATTCTTAAAGATATTTAATAACCTTTCATCGTGTATACCTTTTTTCATTGAATTTGATCCTAACTCTATTATGAGAATTAAATTATCTGTTTGTTCTGTTGCCATTTTTATAGTCTCATCTATCGCTGTTGGGTGATGCGCAAAGTCATCAATTAATTTGAAATTTTCATTCTCAAAAATAGTTTCAAATCTTCTTTTGACACCCTTGTAATCTTCTAAAGAGCTAAGGACTTTATCTTTTGGAAGAAATTCTTCAATTGCGTAAGCAGCCAAAAGTTTATTTTCTTCATGGATGTTAGAGGCATCTATAGAAAGAAATTGTAATTTTGTTTCAAACTTATAAGTGACAAGATTATTTTTGAAGCGTTCACTTACTCTATGCTCATTTACTAATACTCTTGAATTCGAAGGCATTGTTTTTATNAGCTCAAAAAAATTATCTTCGATCATTTCAATATTTTCGTATATATCTGCATGATCAAATTCAATATTGTTAACTAATAGAATGGTCGGAGAATAATGAAAAAATTTTGGGCGTTTATCAAAAAAGCAAGTGTCATATTCATCTGCTTCAATAACAAATATTTCATCTTCACTTATATTCCATGACTTATCTAATTTTTTAGGAATTCCAGCTATCAAATAATTGGGGTCAAAATTATTATCAACTAATGAATGAGCAATCATGGAAGTTACAGTTGTTTTGCCGTGGGTGCCAGATACTGCAATTACTTTTTTATTTTGCAATATATTTTTATACAACCATTCAGGTCCTGAAATTATCTTTTTTTTGAGCCTTAGAATTTCTTTTAATATAGTGTTTTCTTTTGAAATGGCATTGCCAATCACATAGATATCAGCTTCAACAAAGTTTTTTTCTTCATAACCTTGGAAGAAATTAATGCCGCTTGAATTTAATTCATCGGACATTGGAGGATAGACTTTATTATCACAACCTATAACCTCATGGCCTTGAGCTTTTGCTATTTGAGCTAAGTTGCCCATGAATGTACCAGAAATACCTAGGAAATAAATTTTCATGCTTTTAGTTATATTAAATGGAGTATAAGATAACTGTGATGAAAAATGCATTCTATGCACAATCTGGAGGCGTTACTTCTGTAATAAATTGTTCTGCCTACGGGGTAATATCAAAATTTAAAAAAGATTTTTCTGAAGCGAATATTTATGCATCAAAAAATGGCATAGTCGGTTTGCTAGAGGGTGAATTATATGATCTCAGCAAAACAAAAAAACCATTTGAAAATCTTTTAGAAATGCCAGGAGGTATTTTTGGATCATGTAGGTATAAGCTTCCAAGCCTTGACGATGAAATTTTTTACAAAAATCTATTTGACCAGTTAGAAAAATTATTCATTGGGTATTTTTTTTATAACGGTGGAAATGATTCAGCAGATACTTGCCTTAAAGTGGCAAAAGCCGCTGAAAAATTTGGATATGATTTAAAAGCAATTGCTGTACCAAAAACAATAGATAACGATTTAGCTGTTACAGACAATTGTCCNGGTTTTGGTTCGGTTGCAAAGTACGTAGCAATATCTGCTAAAGAAGCTTCACTTGACATAAAGTCAATGTGTAAAACTTCAACTAAAGTCTTTGTTTTAGAAGTGATGGGTAGACATGCAGGCTGGATAGCAGCAGCTGGTGAACTGGCAAACAACTCTGAAGAAACCTTTGTTCACAAAATACTACTTCCAGAAGTAAATTTTGATGAGGGAAAATTCTTAAGTGGTATTGAAAAAGATGTGTCTGAATATGGCTATTCAGTAATTGTAGCGTCCGAAGGACTTAAAAATATGAATGGCGAGCTCTATGCAGCCTCTTCTGAGACTGATTCTTTTGGTCATAGCCAGCTTGGAGGTCTTGCTCCAAAAATTGCATCACTTATAACCAATAAACTTGGTTTAAAAAACCATTGGTCAGTGGCAGATTATTTGCAGAGAAGCGCAAGACATATATCTTCTTTGACCGATATAGAGCAGGCTATAGCTGTTGGTAAAGCAGCGGTGAAACTTGCATCTGAAGGAAAATCTGGTGTTATGCCAATCATAAAAAGAACAAATAATGATCCTTATAAATGGGAAATCTCAGAAGGCAATTTAAATGATATTGCTAATGAAGAAAAAACATTGCCAAAAAATTTTATTTCAGAATGTGGTTTTAGAATCACCAAAGAAGGAACAGCATATTTGCAACCTCTGATTGAAGGCGAAAGCTTCCCTAAATTTGATAAAGGTATCCCAGTTTATGAGGGATTAGATCTTCATTTAAGAGAAATTTAAATCCTGCACTTTCTTTTTAAGCAAGGTAATTAATTCTTCAATTTCCTCTTCATTGAGAAAAGACCCGATTTCAACTTTTTTCTTATCGCTTGTGATGAATATTCTCTTCTTTGTTTTATGATCAACTATAGAAAACTTACTTAAAAATCTATCAAAGATTAAATCATTCTTTCCCTTTTTCAATTTTACATAAAGCTTATCAAGCTCAATTTTTTCTGATTGATTTAACCAATTTCTATTTGCTTTCAAAACTAAAAAAAGAATTAGTATTTCTAAGCCTGCAAAGGGAAGAATCATCGTTGCGCCCAAAACAAAGAAACCAATAGCAAATGTCATACAAATAACTGATAAAAAACCAAAAAAGATTAAGTTTTGTTGAACCGTTGATGACTTATTAGGAGTTAAAGTCAAAGATAAGGTATTTTTCGTTATTTTCTTTTTGATCATTAGTGATAAATATTTAATATCAAAACAGTTTAAAAAAAGATTTTCATTGTTTAAATTGCACTAATATTGCAGAATACTGTCTAATTTAAAAGAATGAAATATTTATTAAAACTTATACTTATAAGCCTTTCATTTGAAGTTTTTTCAAATGATTTGCTTTCTATTTATAAAGAAGCGCTCGAGAAAGATCCAGAATTTAATTCTAAAAAAGCTGATCTTGCTATTTCCAAAGAATCTCTAAACCAATCTAGATCTGGATTGTTACCACAAGTAAGAGTTACTGGGGGTACAAACTGGAATGAATATTATCAAGATAGGGAACTACAGAATGACTACAATACCTTTTCTTATGGACTAAACATCAGTCAGCCTCTATTTAGATTAGATAAATGGTTTTTAAACAAACAGGCTAAAGAAAACCTAGAGGCAGCCGAGGCACAATTTGCATACCAACAACAAGAATTGATTATTAAAGTAACTAGAGCATATTTCAAAGTTTTGTCAGCTAGGGCAAATCTTGAAGCGAAGGTTGCAACTGAAAAAGCATTAAGAAATCAATATGACTCAGTCTTAGAGAGATTTAACACAGGCTCAGTGTCTAGAATTGAATTAGCAGAAGCAAAGGCAGCACTCAATAGAGCGGAATCTGACAGAGTTCAAGCTGAAGGTAACGTGGATATAAGTTTTGAAGAACTAAATTCTATTGTTGGAAGGCAAGTAAAATTAATTACCCCTTTAAATACATCTTTAGACTACATAGCTCCAAGAACTGATGTTGAAAATGAAGTCTCTAAAGGTCTAACGAATAACTATTTAATAATTGAGGCAAAAAATAGGCTCGAGGCAGCAGATGCTAATACAAAATCAAAATCATCAAACTATTTACCAAAAATTGACTTAAATGCTAATGCTAATAGAAGAACATCTAAACAATACACATTCGATGGAGTAGATTCAAATATAGACCTTCCTTTTACAATACCTACGGAAACTGAGAATAGAATCTATTCAATTCAATTTTCTATGCCGCTTTTCACCTCCGGTCTTAATAATTCACAGAGAAGACAGGCACTTCTACAGGAAGTTAAATCAGAAGAACAGCTCATTCTTGTTGAAAGAGGAATAGTTCAACAAATTAGAACGCTTCATACTGCGCTTAGAACCTCTGAGTTAAATATCGCATCATTAAAATCAGCGGTTGAAAGTTCAAAGGATGCCCTTGAAGCTACAAAATTAGGTTATGAACTCAATTCCAGAAATCTAATAGACTTACTACAAGCTGAAAAGAATTATTCAGAATCAATAAATAATCTTTCTCAAGCAACTTATAGTTTTATTGTTACATCACTTCAATATAAACAGGCTATTGGTAATTTAGTTCCAGGCGATGTTGTTGAACTCAACAAACAATTTAAATAAGTGCCTGAACTTCCTGAAGTAGAAACAACAAAAAGAGGAATTGAGCCCTACATAAGCAATCAATCCATACAAAAAATATTAGTTAGAAATAATAAACTACGAATTCCTTTCAATAAAAAACTAGCAAAGGAAATTACTAATATTGAAATTAGTGNTATCAAACGAAGGGCAAAATACATTATTGTTGATTTTGCGAATGGATACTCAATAGTCATTCATTTAGGCATGACAGGCAACTTAAGAGTTTCAAAAAAAATTAAATATCTTAAGCATGACCATATAATTTTTTATTTAAGTTCTGGAAATGTTCTTATTTATAACGATGTTAGACGGTTTGGTCTAATTCAGATTTATAGGACAAATGAGAGTTTTTTCTTATTAGATAATAATGGTCCAGATCCCTTTGAAAAAGAGGCTAATGCAGATTATCTTTTTAATAAGATAAAAAAATCAACGGCTTCAATAAAATCCATCCTCCTTAATCATAAAGTTATTTCTGGAATTGGAAATATATATGCTTCTGAAATACTTTTTGCTACTAATATCTCTCCAACCAGATTAGGCAAAGATGTAAGCTATGATGAATGCAAGAAAATTTTACAAGAAAGTAAAAAAATTCTTTCAAAGGCAATAAAAGCCGGTGGAACCACTCTAAATGATTACTTTAATGCTGAATCGAAGCCAGGTTACTTTAAAATTCAACTAAAAGTTTATGGAAGAGATGGGCAGAAGTGCTCAAAATGTGAATCAAACATTTTAAAAATTACTCAAAGTAATAGAAGCACTTATTTTTGCAAAGAAAGCCAAAACTAGTTTTTAAATTTTTTTAAAAGTGCAGCTTTAATGTCAGCATGCACAAATTTTGAGATATCACCACCATAACTTGCTAATTCTTTTACCATACTTGAAGAAATAAAGGTTAGTTTTTCATCTGGTGTGAAGAATACACTTTCTATTTCAGGGTTTTGTGATCTGTTAATGCTCGCTATTTGAAACTCGTACTCAAAATCTGATACCGCTCTTAGCCCCCTGATTATACCTTGAGCACTTAATTCTGACGCTAAATCAACTGTAAGTTTTGAATCAAGGCCCATACAACTAATATNTTCANGATCNTTAAANAGNTCATNTATCATTNGAACTCTATCTTCTAAAGAAAATAAATAATTTTTTGCTGAGTTTTTCACTACGGCAATTATGACCTTATCAAAGATTTTTAAAGATCTTGAAAGAATATCATTATGTCCGTTAGTAAATGGATCAAATGAGCCTGGATAGATTCCTAATTTCACATATTAAAGTTACACAATTTAAACAGCGATGAAAACTTTATTTTTGCAACAATTATGTGAAAAATCATTTACATATTATTGAAAATTAGCTGATCGTATCTAAAATTAAAGTTAGAACAAATTAAGGAAAGGTAATAATGAGCGATGAAGCAAAATGCCCAGTAATTCATGGGTCAAATACTAAAACAGCTGGAAGCCATTCAAATGTAAATTGGTGGCCTCAGCAACTTAACCTAAATATCTTGCATCAGCATGATAAGAAAACTAATCCTATGGATGAAAGCTTCAATTATAAGGAAGAGTTTGAAAAGATAGATTACAAAGCATTAAAGCAAGACTTGTATGATCTTATGACTGATTCACAGGAGTGGTGGCCTGCAGATTATGGTCACTATGGTCCATTTTTTGTGAGGCTTACCTGGCACGCAGCTGGTACTTATAGAATAGGAGATGGTAGAGGTGGTGCTGGTACTGGTGCACAAAGATTTTCTCCACTAAATTCCTGGCCTGATAATGGAAACCTTGATAAAGCAAGAAGACTTCTATGGCCAATCAAACAAAAGTACGGCAAACAATTAAGTTGGGCAGATCTTTTAGTATTAGCTGGCAACGCAGCAATAGAATCAATGGGTGGAAAAACATTCGGATTTGGTGGTGGTCGAGAGGATATTTGGCATCCCGAAGAAGATATTTATTGGGGTCCTGAAGAAGAAATGCTTGGTAACAATCGTTATGTTGGCGAAAGGTTACTAAACAATCCTCTAGCTGCTGTACAGATGGGATTAATTTATGTGAACCCTCAAGGGCCAGATGGTAATCCAGATCCTAAGAAAAGTGCTCATGATATAAGGGAAACTTTCGGAAGAATGGCTATGAATGATTATGAAACTGTAGCATTGATAGCTGGAGGACACACATTTGGTAAATGTCATGGTGCCGGAGATGACGGTCTTGTTGGTGTAGGCCCAGAAGATGCACCGATGGAACAACAACAATTTGGTTGGAAAAGTGGTTTTGGAAAAGGAATGGGACGAGATGCAATAACCAGTGGGCTTGAAGGACCTTGGACCAAAAATCCTGCGCAATGGGATAATGGCTATTTTGAAAATCTCTTTAAATATGAGTATGAATTAGTCAAAAGTCCTGCTGGAGCTTATCAATGGCATCCCGTAGATCTTGAAGAGGAAAATCATGCTCCAGATGTAGAGGATCCAAATCTAAAAGTAACGACTATTATGTTAACTTCAGACTTGGCACTTAGAGAAGACCCAGAATACAGAAAAGTCTCACTTCATTTCAAAGATAATCCAGATGAATTTGCCGATGCTTTTGCCAGAGCTTGGTTCAAATTACTTCATAGGGATATGGGCCCAAAAAATAGATACCTTGGACCTGAAGTACCAAAAGAAGATTTGATCTGGCAAGATCCAGTACCTGCAGGTAACTCGGATTATGATGTTGCGAAAGCAAAAGAATTAATTAATGGTTGTGATCTGTCAATTCAAGAGATGATTGAAGTAGCATGGGCAAGTGCATCTACCTTTAGAAATTCAGATCTAAGAGGTGGTGCTAATGGTGCGCGAATAAGATTTGAGCCAATGAAAAGTTGGCAGTCAAACGACAAAGCTTTGTTAGATAAAGCATTAGATCTATACACAAATATTGCTGAACAAGTTAATGCATCAGTTGCAGATATAATTGTTCTTGCCGGAAATGTAGCTATAGAAAATGCTTCAGGAGTTGAAGTGCCATTCTTAGCAGGAAGAGGAGACGCAACGGAAGAACAGACTGATGCTGAATCCTTTAAAGTACTTGAGCCTCTGGCAGATGGTTTTAGAAATTATCAAAAAACTGAATATTCTGTAAGTCCAGAAGAGATGTTGGTCGATAAATCACAACTTCTTGGCTTAACTGCACATGAAATGACTGTTCTTGTGGGTGGTATGAGGTCACTCGGAATAACCAAAGATAACCTGGGAAATTTTTCTGAGGATAACAATAAATTAGATAATGAGTTTTTCAAAAAA
>FUFK010038761.1_pt1 | contig 26988 bp, 23 predicted proteins | sample 1021851 | NCBI WGS metagenome assembly FUFK01 (sample SAMEA51879418, study PRJEB19060) | metagenome
TATTCTTGTCTTCCTGAACGAGGTTCTGGCTCAATATTATCGTCGATTACTTTTTTATTTATATCATCTAATCCAGTGTCTTTATTATGAATAAGCTGACCTAATTCTTTATTCCAATCCGAATATCTATCTTCAATAAACTTAGGAATAACATTATCATTCATCATTTTTTCAACAGCAATAAGTGTTTTTGCACAAACATCCATGCCTCCAATATGAGCATGGAATAAATCTTCAGCATCGATAGATTGTCTTCTTATTTTTGCATCAAAGTTCATGCCTCCTTGGCCTAAGCCGCCATTCTTAAAAATAAAATAAAATGACATAATTAAGTCTGCAGGATTATTTGGGAATTGATCCGTATCCCAACCTATTAAAGTATCACCTCTATTGATATCAATGCTTCCTAAGGCGCTGTTTGAAGTTGCGTAAGCAATTTCATGTTCAAAATTATGACCAGATAAAGTTGCATGATTAACTTCAACATTTAGTTTAATCTCATTTTCTAAACCTGCCTTTCGTAAAAANGCTAAACAAGTTGCAGAGTCAAAGTCNTATTGATGTTTAGTTGGTTCATGAGGTTTTGGTTCCAATAAAATTTGNCCTTTAAATCCTATCTTGTGTTTATANTTAACNACTAATTCNANAAATCTTTGAAGATTAGCTGTNTCCTTNGTCATGTCAGTNTTAAGAATAGTTTCGTATCCNTCTCTTCCACCCCAAAGAACNTAGTTTTGACCGCCCAATCTCATCGTTGCATCCATACAATCTTTTACTTGTGCAGCTTTATATGCAAAAACTTCTGGGTCTGGATTGGTAGANGCACCACTCATATATCTTTTATGAGAAAAAGCATTTGCTGTTCCCCACAATAATTTCATTCCTGAGTCATTAATTTTTTGTTCCATTAAATCTATAATATGAAAGAAATTTTTTTGTGTCTCAGCATAATTTGAACCTTCAGGAGAAATATCTCTATCGTGAAAGCAGAAAAAAGGTGTTTTTATTTTAGTGAAAAAATCAAATGCAGCATCAAGTTTCATTTCAGCCATTTTCATTTCATCACCTGCTTGCATCCACGGTCTATCAAATGTTTGACCACCAAATGGATCAAGGCCAGGCCAAGTAAATGTATGCCAATAACAAGTAGCAAACCTTAAATGCTCTTTCATAGACTTGCCTAAAACTTTTTTATTTTCATCGTAAAACTTAAAAGCAAATGGATTTGTGCTTTCTTGGCCCTCAAATTTAATCTCTGGTATTTTACTAAAGTATTCTGTCATATGATTTCCTATATTATATTACTCTATCTTGATGCCCAAAGTAAACCACGTTTATAAATTTTATTCATTTGTGGATGGTTTAATTCATGTGCAAAATGACCAAGAGAGATATAAAAAATTTTACCTTTCCCAATTCGTCTTTTCCAAGCAACTGGCATTTCTACACCTTTTAACCATTCTGTTGTATATGCGTCACCACTTGATGAACCAGGTTCTTGTTCAAGCTTCCAAACTTCGTTACCTTTAAATGTCGTCGTTGCTAAAACTTCATTTAATGGATCCACATGCATGTAATATTGCTCTGAATGATAATCAAAATCTTCAATACCTTCCATGATTGGATCATCTTTTTTTGTTATATTGACTTTATAATCATGAATACCATTTGGGTGACTTACCCATTGACCACCAGTTAAGAACTGCCAATCAATTGATTGTCTAAATGCATCACACATTCCACCGTGATGACCAGCAAGACCACATCCATTATGAACAGCTTTAATAACATTATTAACAGCGGTTTTTTTTATTTCTCCTCTTGGATCAAAATGAAAGGCCATAGTCACTATAGGTATAAGCAAATCCATTTCGTGAACATAATCTTCTGCAAATGCAGAAGTTTGATATTCTGCTCTTACCTCATATCCTTCAGGCTCCAGCATGCCTTTAATTATTTCAGTACATTTTTCTGGCTCATGTCCTGGCCAACCTCCATAAACTATTAAAGCTTTTTTCATTTTATTCCTTTCACTTTAATAAATTACTAATCTCATCTTCAGAGAAGTAATCTAAATTTTTAATAGAACTTCTAAGTTCTATTTTCGTATTTTCTTTTGATGATTTAATTATACTATCTAGTATATCTAAAACGTGAAGACTTAATTCTCCACTACATCTATTTAAACGATTATTTTTTATTGCATCAACTGTTTCGCTCACACCTATACCTCTATAGTTAGCAATACCTGCTGACTCATTTGCTTTTTCAGATTTATTTTTAATATTTATTTTCCCTAAATTGTTATTCTTGGTATCTATATTTTCCCAACTTCCATTTTTTGATTTACAAACTAGAATATCACCACCNAACATATTTGGATCAGGAATATTTATTGAACCTTTATCNCCNTATAANTCNATGTGATTNTTNCTATGTTTCCAAACATCAAAAGAAAAAAATGAATCAATTAATGCACCNTTCTGAAATTCTATTTGTGAAACTAATGTTGTTGGGATTTCAACTTCTATTTCTTGCCCTTGTCTATCACCACTACCAATAACTCTTTTTTGATAAACTGTTCTTGATTGCGTAAAAACATTTTTTGCAGGACCGAGTAANTTTACTANNGCTGTAAAATAATATGGACCCATATCAAGTATTGGGCCNCCACCATATTTATAGTAAAAATCTGGGTTAGGATGCCAGATTTCATGTCCAGCTACACCCATTGAAATACTTCCAAGATTTATTTTACCTATTTCATTTTGATCAATAATTTTTTTTGCTTCCTGTATACCCGCTCCAAGAAAAGTATCTGGTGCACAACCCACATGTAAACCTTTTGAATTACCCAAATTAACCAACTCTTGACCATGTTCAAATTTTATTGAAAGTGGTTTTTCTGAATAAGAATGTTTACCAGCTTCAAGAATTGATTTTGAAACTTCAAAGTGAACATCTGGGATTGTTAAATTTATAATTAATTCAATTTCTTTATTAGATAATATTTGATCTACAGATAACTGTTCTACCCCATACTTTTCTGCATAATTTTTTGCAGCTTCATTTTTAATATCAGCACATGCAACAATTTGAAAATTATTAAAGTACTTCTGGGAATTACTGAAATAAATATCGGCAATATTTCCACAACCTATAATTCCTACTTTCATAAAACTATTCTTTAACTGCTCCACCTGTGAGACCGGCTACAATAAATCTTTGAAGTGCTAAGAAAAAAACTACAGCTGGAATTAAAGTAAGAGAGACAAAAGCAAGTATCTTTGGCCAATCAGTAATATACTCACCTCTAAAAACCATTATCCCAAGTGGCCAAGAGTACAAACTTTCACTATTTATCATTATAAGAGGTAGTAAATAATTATTCCAACTACCAACAAGATTAATTACTGCAACTGTTGCTATAATTGGTGTTGAAAGAGGCAGTGTAAACCTAAAATAAAATTGAGAATATGTGCACCCATCAACAAATGCAGCATCAAATAACTCAGATGGCATTTGTCTAAAAAATCCTCTAAATAATATTATTGCAAATGCTAAGCCAAATGCAATTTGAGGTAAGATAACTGCCCAAACTGAGCCTAGCAAACCAAGGTCTCTAACTCTCAAAAACAATGGAAGAATTGCTGTGGCAAAAGGGAAAGTTAAACCGAGTATAAAATAATTAAATAAAAATCTACTTCCAATAAATTTCATATGAGCAAATACAAATGCTGTCATTGAAGCTAATAGAATAACTAAAAAGGTTGTTCCTGCTGCATATAATACTGAATTCCAAGTAAATAACCAAAACTTGTTATCAACAAGTAAACTTGTGTAATTTGATACTATCCATTCTGTTGGTAAACCAAGTGAATTAGTTCTTAAATCTCCAATTGTTTTGAAACCACCAGCAATAGAAACATATAAAGGAATGAAAATAATACCTGCCAATAAAAAAAGAAACAGATACATGTAATAAGATCTAAAGTTACTAAACATTAATCCTTCCTCATTAAAGTTCTTTGATAAGTAAGAGCTATAGTGAAACAAATTAAGAAAATAACAACACCGATTGCACTACCAAAACCAAATTTCATTCGCATGACTCCAAAATAATATAAATATGTAACCATTGAATGAGTTTGATTTGATGGCCCTCCACCTGTAAGTGGCATAATTATATCAAATAATTGTAGAGCTCCTAGAATAGATAAAAAAACTGATAATCTTATTGTAGGTAAAATGATTGGTATTTTTATTCTCCACGCAGTAGTTACTGGACCAGCACCATCAACTCTAGCTGCCTCTAAAACTTCTTTAGAAATATTTTGAAGACCCGCAATATAAATCATCATATGAATTCCAAAATATTTCCAAAAAATTACAATATATAGAGCAATCATTGCAGTTTCTTTTTCAGCAATCATATGAGGTGGTTCTGCTCCAAAGAAATTCCAAATTGCAGCAACCATTCCATAGTTACCATCATAAATATATGCCCAAATTAATCCTGTTACTATTTCTGCTAAGATATATGGTAAGAAAAAAACAGTTCTGAAAAAATTAGCTCCTCTTATTTTATCTGAAATCATTAATGCAACCAATAATGCAAAAGGCAATTGGAGAAATAATGAAATAGCAATAATGTAAAAATTATTTTTTAATGAAAGAATAAATGTCTTATTTTTAAAAAGATATTTATAGTTTTTTAAACCAACATATTTATTAGGATCACCATATCCATCCCATCTATAGAAACTGTAATATGCTGCCTCTATTATTGGCAAGACGACAAACATTGTAAAAATAGTTAATGCAGGAATAATAAATATTACCAAAGTGGAATACTTACTTAATAAAGCATTAAATTTAGGTGATTGCATTATATTTCCTAGAGAAGGCTTTTTATAAAAGCCTTCTCTTTATAAATATTTACTGATTAAATTCCCAAGACTCTTGGACAAGTTGTGCTGCTTCTTCTGCTGAAATAATTCCTGCAGCTAAATCAGTAGAAACATCATTTACAACTCTGCCAATATCTGGACCTAAAAATTGGTCATAGAAAATTTGATGATATTGTGAGTTTCCAATGTTGTTTGCAACTTGAGCAAGTAAAGGATTGGTAATTGATTTATCTGCACCTTTTACAACTGGAAGATAAGCACCTTTCGCAGCATCTTCATTTTGAATGTCTGCTGAAACTAAGTGCATTAAAAATTCTACAGCTGAGTCTGGTGCAGTTTTAGAAACCAGCCATCCATTGATACCTCCTAAAGTATCAGCAGAGTCACCAAGGGCTCCTGGAGTCATTGGCATACTAAAGATACCCATATTGTCGTCTCCTAAACCTTCTCCACTTGCACTGTTAGATTTTTGAGCTGGATACATCCAATTACCCATGAAAGCCATTGCACATTTTCCATCTCCGAAGAAACCAGCTTGATCAGGCCAAGTATGACTTAACCAACCATCTTGAAAAGGTTCTAGAGCTACAAGTTCTAACATTTGTTCACCTGATTTAATGTACTCTGGTCTATCCCAACCACCATTTTCGAGTGATTCAAGGAATAATGACTCGCCACCATTTCTAATGTGTAAATGTGTCCAAATAAAATGAACAGGCCATTTATCTTTTCCTCCAATACAAATTGGAGTTATGCCAGCAGATTTAATTTGTTTTACTGCTGAAAGAAGATCGTCCCACATTTTGATACCATTAACATCAACACCAGCTTGGTTAACTAAATCTTTGTTATACCACCACGTGACTTGTGAAACATTTCTTGGAACTCCTACTCTTTGTCCTTTGTATACAAATGCATTTGCTGCAGCTGCACTTAGTGTAGATAAATATTCATCAGTGATAACATCAGATATATCTCTTAAAAATCCTGCTTCAGCTTGTGCATACATTACTCCACCTCCCCAGCTATTAAAAATATCTGGTCTGTCATCTGATTGTAACATTGTTGGAAGTTTAGCTTTAAATGATTCATTTTCGAGATACATCATCTCAACTTTGTGCCCAGTTTTAGCTTCAAATTCTTCAACAGCTCTTACAAAGTTTGGATACTCAGGTGAGCTTTCACCAGTTAAGTGTAACCATTTAATTGTATCTGCTTGAACAGAAGAAAAGAAAAATAAAGATACTGAACCTATGATAAATTTAAATAAATTCTTCATCATTCCTCCTAAATTTTAAATAATCTTACTCAGATAAGTAATATAATCAACAATCATATTGTCTTTTTTTTAAATAAAAAACATATAAAAATTAATACTAAAATGAAGAAACCTAATATTGTTATTTTTAATCCTGATCAATGGAGAGGAGATATGCTTGGATATCTTGGATATCCAGGCGCACAAACTCCTAATTTAGATAGTATAATTAAAGAAGACGCGGTTGCATTTAAGAATGCGTTTTGTCAAGCAACAGTTTGTACACCAAGTCGTTGCTCATTTATGACTGGCTGGTATCCACATGTACATGGTCATAGAACAATGCATTATATGTTACATACAGATCAAGGTGACTCNAGTATTTTATCAGAACTAAAAAATAAAGATTACTTTATTTGGTGGGGTGGAAAAAATGATTTGATAGCAGGTCAGGAAGGATATCGTAATCATTGTGATATTTACTTTGAACCAACTAATAGAGATTTTCAAAAATGGGGTTACACTCAACAACCTGGTACTCATGGTGGAGATTTATCATGGCGAGGACCTGAAGATGGAGATAATTATTATAGTTTCTTCAAAGGAAAATTAGATAAAAAAGATAAAGATATTTATTTCGATGACGATTGGTCCATGGTTTATGGAGCATTAGATTTTATAAAAGATTATAAAGAAGATAAACCATTCTGTTTATTTCTACCACTTGGTTATCCGCATCCTCCTTACTGTGTAGAGGATCCATGGTTCTCTTCAATTGATCGAAGCGTAATACCTAATAGATATCAATACAAAACTTGGGAAGACAAGCCAAGTCTTTTAAAAGGAATTATGGATGGACAAAGAATGCAAGATTGGACCGATGAACGTTGGAATGAATTACGAGCGGTATATCTTGGTATGTGTGCAAGAGTAGATTATCAATTTGGACTTTTGGTCAATCAACTAAAAGAAAATAATTTGTATGATGATACTTTAATAATTTTTTTATCTGATCATGGTGACTTTACAGGTGATTATAATTTAGTTGAAAAAACACAAAATACTTTTCAAGACTGTCTTACTAATGTTCCTCTTATTATTAAACCACCAAAAAGTGAAAATACATTAAGTGGTGTAAGCGATACAATGATTGAATTAATTGATATTGCGGGAACCATATATGATTACAGTAATATCGAACCCTCATATTGGCATTTTGGCAAAAGTATTAAAAATTTTATTGAACAGAAAAGTGATAATCATAGAGAAGAAGTATTTACAGAGGGTGGTAGACTTAGATTAGAAAGACAAGCAAGTGAAAATCAAAGTCTTCAATTACCTCATGGTCTTTATTATCCTAGAGTTAGTTTACAAGGTCGAGAGGATGAAATTTTAATGCATACCAAAGCAACAATGTGCAGAAATAAAAAATTTAAATATATTAAAAGAGCTTACGAAAAAGATGAGCTTTATAATTTAATCGAAGATCCTGGAGAAATTAATAATGTTATTGATGATCCACAATATGTGTCAGAACTCAAAGAATTAAAAGATAAAATGCTTTCCTGGTATCAAGAAACTTGTGATGTTGTTCCCTTAAAAGGTGATGAAAGAGATTTTAACTAATATAATTCATTCTCAATTCTAGTAAGCCAATAATCAATATCCAAATTTTTATTACCAGTGAGCATTCTCCAGAACTTAATTGTATTAATTTTATCTAATCGATTTGTATCTGCCTCTTGCCAAGGATAAGATTTCATTAAAATATCATTGACAGTTTTTTCTTGATTTTCATCTGTCCAATATAATGCTTTATTAGGAAGTGGTTTATATTTTTTTTCAGGATCCCATAATAGTTCCTGTTTTTCTGTTGGTTGCAATCTTACTTTGAACATGTATCTAATCTCGTCTGAAAAATTAACACCTGCACCATGCCACAAGCCATTATGAAAGATCCCAATTGTACCTGCCTTACAAACTATTTTTTTCTGTCCTTTAATATTTTGATATTTAGCAATTCCCATTTCGTTTACAATTCTGAGATGTGTACCAGGGTGATATCTTGTTCCACCCATTTCTTTTGTAACATCAGTTGGAAAATAGAATAATTGAATATCAAATGTAAGTCTTGGATCGATTGTGCTGTCTTGATGATTAACCTGAGACATCTGTCTTTGATTAGTTTTTTGAAAGTATTTTGTTGGGAATGTTAGATGAAGGAATTGATGATCAACTACAGCCTCGGATCCAACTAAACTATTAATTGCTCCTGCGACAACTTCATTTTGGAAAATTTTTTCTAAGGGAGATTTGTGAGGATAAGCATTCTTGAGTGGTGTTCCTGCAGGAATTCTTGGAATGCTGCTAGAGGCTTTGATATTTTGAAAATACTTTTGCATATTATCAACGTTTTCAATATCGGTATGTCCAATATCATTTAAAAATTCTTTATTAGTTTCATTATCTATTAATCCATCAAAAAATAAGCATCCGCTATTTGCAAACTCTGCCATTTGCTCAGTTGACAATAATTGTACCATCTTAAAAATCTCCTTCTTCTATTTTTTCAAAAAAAAATTCATGTTTTAAATATGAAGTCCTAAATTCTTCTCCTGGATGCTCTGGAATGGCTTGACTTGATTGAAATAATCTCCATCCATCTAATAGGGCGTCGAGGCCTGTAGGATAAGGAGGCTCATCACTATCACCTGTCATATGGAGTTTTTGACCAGTACCATCAAAAGTAGCCCATGAAATAACTTCAGCTTCTAGACTTGGAAACTTCAAATAAAGAACTAAAACTTTTTGTCTTTTGGTCATTTAGTTTTCTTTAAAATAATTGTTTAATAATTCCTTTGGAGGATCATATGTTTTAATTTCATTCAGCATAAGATTTTTATATTTGTTTATCAAACCTTCATCATTAATAGGATTTAATTGTCCAGGATCTTCCTTCAAATTATAAAGAGCACATTTAGTATCTTCTAATGATTTATGTGGATCTGATTTTCTAAGAATTCTATTAACTTTCATTACTGGAATATTTTTAGTAAAGTTAAATGGCTCGTGCATTGTAGCAGTTTGTAACTCTTCATGTGAAAAAAATTGCCTCATATTGGTTGGCATCAATGTATATTGAAATCTACTTCTATCGTATTGATCAAAATTTTCTGGAAAATGAAAATATGTATAATTTCCATCGGATATATTTATTCCCCCGCCCCAATACCCATACAAAGCAAAATGCTCATTTTCACTATCTTTCTCTAGAAAGTTTAATATAGATTTACCTTTAACCTCTTTAGGAAGATTGTGACCATGCATTGTCATGAATGTTGGCATCAAATCAATATTTTGAGTTACAACATTTCTTTGCTCGCCCGAATATTGTTTGTATTCCGGGTGATAAAAATAAAAAGGTATATTTGCAATTTCATTATACAAAGGCATTCTGTTTTTAGCCCACCAATCATGTTCTCCAAGCATGAAACCATGATCTGTAGTTAAAATCAATGCAGTGTCATTCCATAAATTATTTTCATCAAAATAATCTAAAACCGTACCAAGTAAATAATCACATAGACCAACTAAAGCAATGTAATTGGCTTTTAACTCTGCAACCTCATCATCTGTTTCTTTTACTCTATCATACTGAGGCCAATCTAATCTTGGGCCAGTATAATTTGTTTTTAGTTTTTCTCTAAATCGCTCTGGCGCAAAAAAAGGTTCGTGAGGATCAAAAGTTTCAAGTTGAAGAAACCAATTATCAGAATCTTTATTAATATTTATAAAGTCTAAACCAGATTCAAAACATTTAACTGAAGGAAAATCTTTTTCTTCTTTAATAAATTCACTATTGATTGCGTAATGATAATAACCTGTTTCTCTATCAGTTAAATTTAATTGTGATTGATGATATTTTTCTCTTAATTTTTCAAGTGGTGGTTGAACCATGGCTTTCCACGGGTCACTCTCTTGTCCTCTAATAAAATCCCATGAGTTAAATCTATTATGATAGGTTGCACCACCATCTTCAAAGTAATGATAATGATCAGTCACAAGATGGGTATACGTATTATTTAGTCTTAAGATTTCTGGAAAAGAATTGTCAAATGGTTCTAAAGGACCCCATGCACGGTGAAGAAAACTTAATCGACCTGAATGCATATCACGTCTTGCCGGCATACAGGGCATACTACCAATATAATGATTATTAAATTGAACTGATTTTTTTGCTAATCTGTTAAAATTTGGTGTTTCAATATATTTACCACCATAAGAATTTAACATTCTTTTATTTAATGAATCAAATAAAAGAAAAACTGTTTTCATAAATACCAGACTAATACGAAAAAAATAATTATTAAAGTTTTTTCTTTAATCTATGAAAAGAATCAGGATTTAATCCCATTTGACCAGGATTATTTACATTTTTAGCTTTTGTAATTTTAGTTGTTATATTTTCAACTTTTTTAATTTTACTTTTAATCTTTTTTCTTAAGGAGGTTNCTATTTCATCANAAGTACTAATACCAATTAAGTTATTTAATTCATACGGATCAGCATCAAGATCGTATANATTTGTTTCTGTGTATTGATTAGATGAAGGTTTATCACTCCCATTAGAGTCTTGATCAGCAATACAATATTTCCATTTTTCAGTTCTTAAACTTCTAGCTAATTGACTCTCACTTATTTGAACAAAAATTTCGTTTTCCCATTTTTTTGATGTTTTATTTACTAANGGCAATACTGATCTACCATCACAATGAGAGGTATTTTTNACTTTTGCCAAATCTAATATTGTTGCATGAATATCTAATATATTGGTTAGTTCTTTTATACGTCCACCTTGTTGGAAAACATTTCCAATTAAAGAAGTAGGAACCCGTATTGAACTTTCATGACATGAACGTTTATATTCTCTATTTCGTGTTTTAAAATTATTTCCATGATCTGATGTAAAAATAATTGCACTATCATCAAATAATTTTAAGCTTTTAATNACATCAATCATTCTTCCATAAGCTTCATCTATTCTCTTCACCATTCCATAATAACCTCCTAAATGTCGAGGAGAAGATCCAACCAGAGATGAAAGATCTGGAGGAGACCACTTACCTGTATATTTTTCTCTGTATCCAATAGGTGGTGGATAATCATCTGTATTNTTTTGNTGATGTGGCTCAATAAGAGAAACAAAAAGAAAAAATGGTTTTTTTTGATTTAGTTTTATAAAATTTATAGCTGCATCAGTTATTGCATCAACTCTATATCCTGGAAGAAATACTTTTTTATTTTGTCCATCATAAACATATGTTTCATAAGCATCAGAAGTAAATTCTAATAGATTTGATCCCAACCAATAATCATAACCACCTCTATCCTCTTTTTTAACNGGTTCAGANGAGCCNAGNTGCCANTTTCCAATATATCCAGTNGCATANCCTTCTTTTGATAAATNTTTTGCAAGAGTTTTAATATTTTTTTTTAAAGGTATTCTATTTTTAAAACATCCAGTTTTTGTTGCATACATTCCTGATTGTAATGAAGCTCTTGCAGGCCCACAAACTGGTTGGCATGTAAATGAATTATAAAGATGTGTACCTTCAACTGCATAATGATCAAAGTTCTCCATCAANGATAATGGATTGCCATGTAAACNAGAAGTATCCCAACGTTGTTGATCAGTAAAAAATACAATNATATTTGGTTTAGATTTANTATTCATTATGATTTAGATTTATTTACTAAAAGGTTTTCCTTTATATTTCCTAAGATTGTCAGCGTGTTTTTTTCTATCTGTTTTTTCAAGACGCTCAACATATGTATTCCAGACTTTTGAATAAATATTTGCATGATGAGGACCGCCTTCTCTAATTACACCTTGAAGTGGATCTCCTCTATCAGCCTCATACATATTTTCTTCAATCCACTCATCGATTAAAAACATTCCATGAGCTACGAGATCTTTATGCTGATCTGCTAGGTTATTCAACTCATGCGGATCCTTTTCAATATCAAAAAGCATATATTTTGGAAAATCTTTTAAACCAGTATCGTACGTTCTTATCAGTAACCAATTATCCCATCTTACAGATCTTTGACAACTCCAAGCACCATGACTAATAACTAAATAATCTCTTCCATTTGATGATTTACTATTAGTTAAATTTTCAGTGAAATTAATACCATCCCATCTATCAGGTTGAGTAGATGAAGTAATTTGAGAAATAGTTGAAGTTAAATCTAAATTATAAAATTTATTNTCTACAGTACTTCCTTTATTTGTATCTGTTATCCCCGGCCATCTAATTATTAATGGAACTCTATTAGTTATATGATCAGCTGTTTGGTGATCTCCCCAAACATTTAACTCGCCTTGATTTTCTCCATGGTCTGCTGAAATAATTATTGCTGTATCATCCCAAAGATTCATTTTTTTTAAGTCTTCAAAAACTTTATTTAAATAAAAATCAGCGTACTTAATTCCAGTATCATATGCATCAATTTGTTCTTTAGCATCAGAAGTATTTTTAATTTCGCCTACTCCCATTGTATACTTTCCTCCAAGATCTTCATCAAATCCTGGAACTTCTCTAGCGCTATGCGGTCCGAAACTATTCCTTTGTTTTTGAATTAATTCTTCTGTCACCCATTCTTCGATAGGATCATCTTTAAAAGGATTTCCAAAGTCTTCAGGCGTATCATACGGAGTATGAGGATCCCACATATTTACATGTAAGAACCAATTTTCTTTTTCTCCATTATTTTCTAACCACTTTTTTATAACAGGGTAGACTTCATCAGCATTTTCTAAACCACCTTTTCCAGTGTCATATGTTTCGGTAAAACCAAACCAAACTTGATAAGCTGTATGTCTTTCAGGNAAAGGACTNATACTNGCTGTATAATATCCTGCATCTCGAAGAACTTTTCCAAGAGATGTAAAAGCATATTCTCCTCTTAAACCGCCTTTAAATTCTCTATTCCAAATATTTTTTCTAGGAGCAATATCAGAGAATTCACCGCCATGATTAACAACTCCAGTTTTGAAACCAAAATTACCTCCAAACAAAGAAGTTCTACTAGGTAGGCACGGTGTGTCAGTTGAATAAAAATTTGTAAACTTGACTCCTTCTTTTGCTATTGAGTCAATCGTAGGAGATGTGTTTCTATGATAACCATAACATCCTAAATGATCAGGTCTTAAAGAGTCTATGTCTACGTATAAAATTCTCATCTTTATCCTTTCTTAATTAAGCGCCTGAAACTCTTTTCATTTTTGATGTTTCATCTTTTAATGTGGCTTGCGCAAACTTAAATAATAAATCTTTTTTTAATGTTTGTGCGTTCGTATTATCCCATAAATTATTATATTCGTTTGGATCATTTTCTAAATCAAAAAGTTCACCGTAGTTAGCTTCTCGGTAAATAGAAATTTTATAATTATCATTAATGTAAGTTTTTAAATGTGGCATTCTTGGATTATGTCTATTTTCAACAAATATATGTGAACGGATACTTTCCTTGTTGCCATAAAATACATCCGTTTGATCCACTCCTTGCATTTGAGTTGGTATATCAATGCCCGCGACTTTTAAAAATGTTGGCGCAAGATCAACTAAACTNAATAAAGATGAAGATGATGAATTTTGAGGAACTTTATCTGGCCATCTAACAATAAATGGTAAACGGAGCATATCTTCATAGTGGAAAGGTCCTTTAGCAATTAAACCATGCTGTCCTATAAAGTGACCATGATCAGTAGTAAAAATAATTATNGTATTATCAAGTTCACCCATTTGATCTAACTTATTAATTATTTTTCCAATATTCTTATCCATAAAACTAACCATGCCATAATAAATTGCCATGTCTTTTTTTAATTCTTCCATAGGATACAGATGACTCATGCATCCATGAGCGTTAAATGGTGAATGCCAATTTTCAAAATCAGGATTTGTCGTTTGTGTTTTTCCAAAATGTGGTGGATTTAATTCGTGCTCACCTTCTTTTAACGTTCCAGGTGACATGTCTTCTGGATTATACATTGATGCCCATGGTTCACTTAATACATATGGTGGNTGTGGATCNTGAAAACTTGTCCAAAGAAAAAATGGCTTGTCATCTTTTTGTTGATCTAAAAATTCAATTGATCTTTCGGCTGTCCAATTTGTGTAATGATGTTTTTCGTCTAACTTCCAAACCCTATCCGGTCTCGCCCAGTAGTCATATTCACGAGCAATAGGAGGAGCATATTTAGAAGTTTCACCAGGCACTGGTTGAAAATACTCTTTCCAATCACTAAGTCCGTTTTGTTCCATCCAAATTGCATAATGTTGACCTACATGACTTTCATCTGCATGATTACGTGCTAGCTCAATATGTTCAAAGCCATACCAAGGTCCTTTAAAATTTTTCCAAAATTCTAAATCTCTTAAAGTTGGTTGTCCTTCTATAGATTCCTGACCTGGAACTGAAGTTAATGGCTGGAAATGTGCTTTACCTATTAANCCAGTTGAATATCCATTTTTGTATAAAAGTTCTCCAATAGTTTCTACTTCTTCATCTAATTTAACACCAATTGTCCAAGCTCCATGAGAAGACGGATATTGTCCAGTAATAATACTTGCTCTTGATGGTGTGCAAACTGGTGATGGACAATAAGCTCTTGTAAAATTCATTCCTTCATCACAAAGCTTATCTAAATACGGTGTTTGTATTTTTGAATTAAATTTTCCAATAGTATCGTGATGCTGTTGATCAGAAGTTATTAATAAAATATTTGGCCTTTTCATATTTACCCTTTTACAGCTCCTTGAACACCTTCAACAAAATATTTTTGCATAAACAAAAATAAAATAATTATAGGCAAAATAGTTATAACAGATGCAGCTGCCATACCAGACCAATCGACAAAGTATTCACCTTTAAAAGCGTACACACCTACGGATAGTGTTCGTATATCAGGATTACCTAATGTGATGACGACTGGTAATAAAAAGTCATTCCATGCATGTAAAACTTGTAGAATAGAAACTGTGGCTACTACTGGTTTTGTTAAAGGTAACATAATTGAAANAAATGTTCGAACAAAACCCGCTCCATCCATTTTAGCTGCTTCTTCAAGCTCTACAGGAACTCTTGAAAAATATCCTGCAAACAATAAAATATAAATTACAGGGGTGTGTCCTGCTGTTGCGAGTGTTAGTCCAATTAAGTTTTTAGAAATATTTAAATTATTTAATAAATCAAAAACAGGAATAATTGTGTAACCTTGAGGAATAAAAATTGTAGCAATTAAAATTCCAATAAGTATTTTTTTTCCTGGAAAAGAATATCTTCCAATTACGTAACCAAACATACCAGTTGTTACGACAACTATAATTACAGAAACAACTGTAATAATAAGGGTATTAAAAAAATACCTACCCATATTTGCACCAAACCATGCTCTTTCAAAATTTTCCCAAACAAGNCGGTCAGGGATTAANCCTAAGCCTCCCCAAATTTCAAAATCAGTTTTGAAAGAGGCTGAAAGTACCCACAGTAATGGATAGATCCAAAAGAAAGAGAAAATAATAAAAGCTATTGTTATAATTAAATATTTAACTTGGTTTTTTTCAGCNATNAAATTTANGTATNTACTCATATTCTTCGAGTTCTCCTCATCCANAATCCCTGAAGCACTGTAATAAATAAAACNGCAACACCCCAAAATACACCTGCAGCACAAGCGTATCCAAGCCTTGGCATTGTGCCAGAGTCAGTTACAAAAGCTGTTCTAAAAATATATATTTCCATAACTTCACTACTAAAGAATGGTCCTCCAGCAGTCATAGTTTCAATTAAAGGAAAAACATTTAGCGCTCCAACTGCCTCCACAAGAATAATGACAATAGCAAAAGGTAGTACAATTGGTAAAATAATATGGATCCATAATCTATATCCTTCAGCACCATCAATTTTTGCAGCATCGTAAACATCTTGTGGAACTGTTTGTAAAGCAGCAAGCCAATACATCATGGTTATCCCTAACCATTTCCAAACATATACTCCCATTACAGTTGGAAGCACTGTGTCTGGATTTCCAAGAAAATCAATTGGAGCAGAAGTTAAATTAGTAGACATTAAAAATTTATTAGCAGGTCCATTAAAAGGGCTAAATACAAAAGTCATTACAATACCAATGATAGCAATTGCAGTAACTACAGGCATAAAGATTACAGTACGAAAGAAAGGGGCAAGTTTTAAAACCTGATTATTTAAAAATACTGCAATAATGAAACCTAAAACTATTTTTACTGGAACTGTTCCAAACATAAAAATAAAAGAACGAATAAATGCATCCCAAAAAAATTCATCATTGACAGCTTCATAATAATTTTGAAGNCCAATAAATTTTGCNTCTTTTGTAAAACCACTCCAATCTAATAAAGAAAAATACCAAGACATNCCAATNGGATAAATGACAAACATTCCTGTAAGAATTGAGCATGGTAAAACAAATAAGTAACACCATCTTGCATCATATATTTGTTTAGATAGAGGTTTTTTGTGCATAGTAAAAAAAGGCGAATTTAAAAAATTCGCCTTTAGATATTTTGTTTAAAGTTCTTGATACTTTTCAGCACCGTAATTTGAGTATACATCCCAATTAGGGAAGACCCAATCATCACGAGTTACATTAGCACCGTCTGCTCTTGCCTCTTCAACAGCTTTATCAAGAGCATCTTCATACCTTTGATTACAATCTTTAAGCTGTGCTTCCACACCTTTAAGTTGTCCAGTATACAACCCTTGAATAACTAGAGCCAAAGAAGGATCTGGTACTCTAGACTTTGCAGCTACAACACCAACATCTTTATTTCTTACAATTGGATTAGGTCCAACNAGTATGTTTTCAGCAAACATAGATAAAGCTTGTGCTGATGGTCCGGTTAAACCAGCTTTAGCAACTGCATCTGGATTAACAGCTGGATCTGCGGCACCAACAGTTTGAGCCCAGTAAATTTGACCTTGCTCAGTTCCCATAAATCTTATCAGATCACCAGCAAATGGTCCCATTGTACTATTAGCACTTAACCAAAAAGTATTTGATCCACCTTCTGCAATGTAAAGTGGTTGTGCTTCTTTTCCATCTGGAACTGGNTCACTTGCAATACCATATTTCCAATNTGGAGCATCTCTTCCCCAAACTCCAATACACCAAGGACCTTGGAATATCATTCCNGCTGCACCTTGNGGCATCAAAGCTCTAGCTTGAGGAGCATTCATACTCATAACTCCTGGGAANGCNCTACCATCTGANTTTAATTGAAGAAGTAATTCAACTGCTTCCATATATTGATCAGATGCAATTTGGAATTTACCNTTTTGGAANTTAATGTGTCTNTTTGTAAANCCACCTCTTCCACTATGTGCTCCACCTACTTGTCCAAATGTATGGACAACATCTTCCCATCGATTAACTTGGTTACCACCAATAATCCAACCATAATACTGACCATTACCATTTTTAGTAATTTTTTTAGCAGCATCTCTGATTTCAGAATATGTCATTCGACCAGCTTGAGGATCATAACCAGCCTCACTCATATATTTTTCACTATATAGAAGACAGGTTCCCGTTCTCTTATTTGCTGTTAAACATGTTCCATAAGTCTTTCCATTGAATTGGTTGACACCAGGCAAATAAACACCACTAGGAAAAGCAGCTAACCATTCGTCGATGTTTTCAATGTAGTCATCCCATGGTTGAACCCAACCTTCAGCTACTGCAACACCTGGATCCATTCCTAACGGTAATTGAAATACATCATGAACAGTTCCATTTCTTATAGCGATTGGAACAATTTTATTTATTTCTTTCCATGGCAATCCATCATATTCAATAGTTATACCTCTTGAAGCTGCATATTCTGGAAATAATTTTTTCCAAAAGACACCTTTCATATCACCACTATCAATCCATCGCATATTACCACCTGTTGTTGGTAATGGTTTTAGTGGATCAGGAATATTATATTCTCCAGCAAATAGTTTTGAAGGTATAGATCCTGCTGACATCATTGCACCTGCAGCAAGAGCTCCTTTCATAACTGTACGTCTAGAGATTTTTAATTCTTTTTTCTTTTTCATTAATTCCTCCCTATTTGCTTTTTATCTTACGTGAAATAAGCAAAATAACAATTGAAAATAAATTTAAAATTGTGTTAATATTTATTAGTTTATATGAAATATTTACACACAATGGTGAGGGTTGAGAACATTGATGCTTCTCTAGATTTTTACTGTAACAAACTTGGATTAAAAGAAGTGCGACGAGTTGACAATGAAAAAGGTCGTTTCACCTTAATATTTTTAGCAGCTGAAAATAGTGATGAAAGAACNGGTCTTCTTGAATTAACNTATAATTGGGATCCTGAAAAATATACTGGGGGAAGAAACTTTGGTCATCTAGCTTACAGTGTTAACAATATTTATGAAGTGTGTGAGAAATTAATGAACAACGGCGTCACAATTAATAGACCACCTCGNGATGGACATATGGCTTTTGTTCGCTCTCCCGATGGAATTTCCATTGAGATTTTACAAGAAGGGGAATCTTTACCTGAACAAGAACCATGGAAGTCTATGGAAAATTCTGGTTCTTGGTAGTTTAATTATTTAATTTAACTTTATAATATTTATTTTGATTAGTAGCCAAAGCTATTACAGCTGGCAAAACTTTTTTATAAAAATCATAAAGACTCGTAAACGGTTGTGGTAATTCTTTATCAATTTCTTTTCGTAATTTTTTTAAATTGTATGAAGGCACCATAGGAAACATATGATGNTCNAAATGATATTCCATATGCCAATATAAAAAACTTAATATTGGATTTATTCTCACAGAGTAAGTACTTAAACGGTGATCTTTTGTGTCAACTTTAGCAGCTAAGTGTTGAGTTACATTAACAGCAAACCAAATTGGCTTTCCGATATAAGTTGGAAGAATAATATAAATAATTGGTAAAAAAGAACCTATGTAAAAAGAATATGCAATGACTGATAACCAAATAAAGACATATAATCTAGAGTTCCAAAGAATTTTTTTCTTTTCTTCTTTTGGTGCAGTTATATCAATAACTGGAGTGAATTTTCCAAAAGCATGTTTTAAAACTTCAAATTTAATTAATTTATGTGGGTATAATAAATCTGTTAGAGGTATAAAATTCAAAAAGAATGCAAATAATTCTATCGGTCTTGATACTTGAATTTCGTGATCATAATCATCTTCTGTTTGTAATGTTTTTGAATGATGAAAAGTATGACTCCAACGCCATCTAAAACCTTCAAAGTCACACATGAAAGAACTGATGTGATAAAAAAATTCATTTATCCAACGAGTCTTGAATGCAGTTCGATGAACAGTTTCATGCCAGTTTGCTACACTGAACGCGTAAATTGTACCATAAATAAAAAAGAATAGATATGTCCACCACGTACCTAAAGTAATGTATGCTAAATATCCTGAAATAAATAAAGATAAAAAATAAAAGAAGAAATGGATTAGTCCAGGTAGATCTCTTCTTTTACTTAAGGCTTTTAATTTTTTTCTGTCGACTTCTGGTCTGTACCAATCATCGAGATTAACTTCCATGCTTGATAATTAAATTAATTATCCCAACGATCTAACCATGACCCATCAACTGTGGAGTCAAATTGGTCTTTTTTTGAAGTCCCTCTAAATTTAGTGTGTTCTTCTTCATAACCTTTAAACCAAGAATCCCAATCAGCTGTATAGCTTGGGTCTTCTGATTTTCTCATTATGATTGGATCAACCAAACCAGTATGAAAACCAGCTTCATCTTTTGGATTTTGAAATCTTAGGTCAACACTCCATCTTACATCCTCAGATAAATTTTCAAGTGATCGATGAGGAACTAATTGATGTAAAAATAAAACTGAACCAGCCTTCATTTCACAAGTAACGACTTTCTCCTCTGGAATATCTTTGTCTTCAATAAATAAATACCAAGAATCTTTTACTGAACCATCTTTCTTTTCTAATTTATGATTCAAAACTCTTTCAGGTCTATGTCCCCCAGGAACAACTTGCATGCATCCATTATTTTTATTTACATCTAGAAATGGAATCCACGCAGCAGGCTGAGTGGTTTTTTCTGCTCCATCTTTTAAATAAGCAGAATCTTGGTGCCATGGAACTGTCATCCTAGCTGTCTGAGGTGTTTTAGATCTAATATTCCAAACTGGATGACCAGAAATATCTTTGCCAACCCAATTTTCAACCATATCTAAAAGTTTTTTTGATCCCCATAAGTTAGCAAGTGCTGGTTTTAATTCACCTCTATGATGAATTAAAACTGAAGAACCTTTAAAATCTCTTTCGAGAGCAGCTAGTCTTTTAAAAACATCTTTATCATCATGTTTGTTTGTAATTTTTCCAGCTTGAAAAGCTTTTTCTGCAAAATCATCAACAATTTCTTCAAATTCATTTAATATTGGATTTAACTCATCCATACTAAAAACATTTTCAACGATCGTATAACCTTCTTCGTTATATTGTTTTATTTGCGCATCACTAATCATAATTCCTCCCAAAATTATCCATTCACTAATAAATCAGTTAGATGATCTATTGTTGTGTCTTTTTTATCCAAATCAGCAATTTTTTCACCTCTTGCCATTACACATAAATGATCAGCAATTGGATACACATGACTCAAGTTGTGAGTAATAAATATTGATGTCACGCCTTGGCTTTTTAATCCTTCTACAAACCTTAGTACTTTATTTGTTTCTTTTACTGATAAGTGGTTTGTTGGTTCGTCTAATATTAAAACTTTTGATTTAAAATACATTGCTCTTGCAATCACAACACCTTGTCTTTCTCCTCCAGACAATTGGTTAACTGGTGTATCTGGAGATCGAAGATGCAGTTCAACATCTGTTAATGCTTTCATCGCATCGTCCTGCATGGTTTTAGTTTTCATTAAACCAAAATTACCAACATTATATTGAGTTTGTTCACGTCCAATAAAAATATTTCTTGCAATAGACATTTCAGGGATCAAAGCTGAATACTGATAAATTGTTTCAATACCTAAATTCATTGCTTCTTTTGTAGATTTAAATTTAACCTTATTACCTTCAAAATATATATGACCTGAATCAGGTTGATGTGCNCCAGATAAAATTTTAATTAATGTTGATTTACCAGCACCATTGTCTCCAATAAGACCAACAACAGAGTCTTTTTTTATCTTTAAGCTTAAATCTTTTAAAGCATGAACTCCTGAATAGTATTTGTTTAAACCCTCACAAACTATTATATCTTCCATCTTTAATCCTTTGCCTTGTTTTGACCAATTCGTGTCGCTCTTCTACTTATATAAGTATTAAACACGACGGCTATAATAATTAAAGAACCTAAACCTGCTCTAAACCATTCAGCATCTATTCTAGCCATAATGATTCCACTTTCTAAAAACCTGATTAGTATTGCGCCAATAACGGCACCAAAAACTGTTCCGATACCTCCAAATAAACTGACACCACCAATAACTGCTGCAGCAATTGACTCTAGTTCTAATAAGTATCCTTGAGATGGTAATGGTGCTTCCAATCTAAATGTTTGAATCATTCCAGCAAAGCCAGCTAAGAAACCACATAAGATGAAACAAAACATTTTAACGTTTCCAGTCTTTATTCCCATTGAAGATGCTGCGTTTTGATCTCCGCCAGTTGCATAGATCCAGTTACCAACATTACTTCTGTGAAGCATAACACCTAAAACTACGGCAACTAAAAGAGCCCAGTACAAGGAAGCTCTAAATAACTCAAATTGATAAACGAATAACTCATTTGGTAAAATATGAGGAAATGGTGGTGGAAATCCTGCAGTAGCTACAGTTGTAAGACTTCTAGCAATATAGAGCATTCCAAGAGTTGCGATGAAAGAAGGGATTCCAAATCTTAAGGTAATAAATCCATTAACAAANCCAACAATAATACCAATCATTAATCCTAGAAAAATAGCGAACCAAGGTGGTATCCCTTGATGCACCATTTGTACAATAGTCATNGGGACTAATGCAAAAACAGAGCCTACAGATAAATCAAATTCACCTGAGATCATTAANATTGCAATCCCAATAGCAACAATAATATATTCGGGTGTAATACCCATAACTATTCTTATATTTCTTGCATCTAAAAATCTTTCATTAGCAATATAAAATCCAATCATTATTGCTAGGAACATTAAGAAGGTTGCTACTTCTGGTCTTACTAATAAACTTCTAAGACTAAAATTTTTACTCATATTTTTTTATTTTAAAAAAAACCAGGCTCTATTTAAAGAGCCTGGTTAAGATATTTATCTAACTGACATTCCTTTGAATGATCTGATTGTTTCAACATCATCAGGACCAATCATAGCTTTACCAGTGTTGATATCTAGTGCACTTAAACCATACTTGTTCATTAAGTATAATTGGTGAACTGACATGTAACCTTGGTAGTATGGTTGTTGGTCAACTGTTAGTTGAACATAACCTTTGTCCATTTCTTCGAAAACTACGTCAACTAAGTCAAAACCAGCAAGAAGTATTTCACCAGGTCCGTAACCTAAGTTTCTTACTGCTGCAGCNGCACCAGCTTCCCAGAAACCTACATCAAGATATGCAGTTGTATTTGGGTTAGCTTGAACATAAGCTGCCACTCTGTTTCCAACAGTTGAAAGATCTAGACCTGACTCGATTTTCTCATAAGTTACTTTTCTATCAGGGTTAGCTGCTTTGTAATCTTCCATGAAACGTGCAATACCGTTTCCTCTAGTGTATGCCCATGATTGGTTCATGTCTGCAACACCGATTAGAACGTGAATATCTCCATCAGGAAACATTTCAGAAAGATTAGCTGTTAATTCATAACCAGCTGCTTCTAAGTCTTGTCCAACATATGCTAGTCTGTTACTACCAGCAGCACCTTCTGGATCATCAGTATTAGCTGTAATTACTGGAATACCAGCAGCTAATGCTTCATCAACTGCAGCATCAAAGATAGTTGGGTTAGTAATTGTAGTTACGATACCATCAACACCTTGAGCTATTGAAGACTCTAAGTTTTGTAATTGCTCTTGTTGGTCTCCATCACCTGAAAGAGTTAACATTTGGCAATCAGCATTAATTTGTGCACAAGCATCTTTAAAACCTTTGTGAACAGCTGCCCAGAAAGCATTGTTCGTATCACTGTGCATTACGAAGTTAAATTTGTATTCTGCCTTCGCTGAAGTAGCAAAAAGCGCTACAGAGGCAAGAATAATTGAAGCAATTTTTTTCATGCATTCCTCCTATAAATAATATTTTCCTAGCAAGAATGGGTATGTAAAACAAGGAGAAATATTGGGAATTAGACTGTAAAATTATCGCACTAATCAATAGCTAAGCAAAATTTATATTTTTTTTAGGATTTGCCTTATGAAATCGTCATGCATGGGTTCAGGCTTTACACACGAAGAACGGAGTTCTACTTCCACTTTATAAATTGAAGAAATCATAGCACACTCGATTACATCTAAAACGTGAAGAGCAAGTTCTCCATTACACCTATGCATTCTATTATTTTCGATAGCGTCAATCATTTCAGCTAAACCAATACCCCTGTAGTTTGCTTGTTCAGGCGCCTCATTACTTCTTCCACTATGGTTAACAATATTTGTTTTTCCAAGGGGTTTATCTTCGACGCTAATATCTCTCCATTCAGAACCAAACTCACCAGATATGGAAACTGGACCACCAAACATATTTGGATCAGGAACTACTATTGAACCTTTCGTTCCATAAAGCTCCATATGATTACGTTTATGATTTAAAACATCAAATGAAATGAAACCTTGAATGATAGCTTTATTTTGAAACTCAATATTAAACATATAAGAAGTTGGAATTTCAACATTAAAAGTTTCTCCTTTTTTTGGACCNGCTTTGTATTCTCTTTTATCAGAAAATTTAGCTCCTCTTCCTCTTATATTTTTTACAGGACCTAGAAGATTAACAAGGGTGGTGAAAAAATATGGACCCATGTCTATTACAGGTCCTCCTCCTTCTTGAAACCAAGACTCAGGACTAGGATGAAAATCTTGAACGCCAGGAAAAGCAAATATAAAATTACCAGTTAGAACTTGTCCAATATCATTGTTGTCAATTAAATTTCTTGTAAGTTGCCCTCCACCACCTAAAAAAGTATCGGGTGCATTCCCAATGTAGAGACTATTTTTTTTTGCTAAATTTAATAATTCTTTTGCTTCATCAAACTTAACACTCATTGGTTTTTCACAATAAACATGTTTATTTGCCTCAAGAGCTCTTTTAGATATTTCATAGTGCGCTTGGGGAATTGTGAGATTAAGAATGATGTCTACGTTCTTGTCATTAAGTATTTCATCAACTGATAAAGGAATAATATTATATTGATCAGCTGTTTTTTTAGCAGCATCTAAATTAATATCAGCACAAGCAACAAAATTTATATTATTAAAATATTCCTGAGCCCGGAAGTAGGTCTCTGCAATATTACCACAACCAATCAGTCCGATATTTTTCATAAGTTGTTTCTATAAATCAATTGTAAAAAATGGAATAGTAAAAAAAAAGGCCGTAAAAATTACGGCCCTTTAAAATAATTTTTAGCTTTGACTTACATAAAGTCTGCAGCGTTTTCTTTAGTAACTAATACAGTTCCAGTATCAATGTTATCTGGAATGCTTTCACCATTAGCTAATTTAAGTGCATTTTCTACACCCATGTATCCCATGTTGTATGAGAATTGAGCAATAGTAGCTGACATTTCACCAGCCATTACACTTGCAGCAGCATCAGGGTTAGCATCAAATCCAACAACGACAACATCATCTAGCATATCAGCATTTTTTAATGCTTGAATAGCACCTAGACCCATATTGTCATTAGAAGCAAAGATTGCTTTTAGATTTGGGTTACCAGTGATGATATCTTCCGTTACTGACATACCTTGTGCAGTATCCCAGTTAGCTGGAAGTTCAGCAACAATGTTCATGCCACATGCTTCAAGACCTTTGTGTGATCCTTCAGCTCTGTGTTGACCAGTAGTTTGCGTGATCATTCCTTGAAGGATTGCAACATCAGAACCACTTGGAACATTATCACAAATGTATTGAGCAGCTAAAGCAGCACCATTGATATTGTTTGTACCAATGAAAGTTACACCTTCATTAATTCCATCAGTATCAATGTATACAACTGGAACACCTGAAGCCATTGCATCATCAAGAATTGGAGCAACTGCGTTAGGGTCAGTTGGTGCAATCGCAATACCGTCTACACCTTTAGCAATTTGGTCTTCAATTTGCGCTACCTGAGCCATAACATCACTCTCTTGCGGTGGTGAAAGGATAATTAGGTTTACACCTAATTCTTCAGCAGCATCTTTAGCACCAGCTTCAACTGAAGCCCAAAAAGGGTTTCCAGCACCTGGTCCTTTAGTACTTAGCATAATTGTTTTTGCATGTGAGCCTGCTAAAAGACTACCTGAAAAAAACAATACAGAAGTAGTAATTATAGAAATAAAAAATTTCATTTTTCCTCCTAAATTTTTTTTTAACCATTAATCAAAAATGAAATTCTAATCAAGTGACTGTTTATCAGAAAGTGATTATTTTTTGATATTATGTTCTGGTTGCAAGTTGTCTTCTTAGAACATCGATATAAACAGCCAAAATAATAATTGACCCAATAAGAACTTGTTGCCAGAAAACACTAACATTCATTAGATTTAGACCATTTCGGAGTATGCCCATAATCATGACTCCAGCGAACACACCTAAAACGGTTCCTCTGCCCCCAAAGAAGCTTGCTCCTCCTATAATGACTGCTGCAATCGCATCTAGCTCAGATTGTAAACCAGCATTTGGATAAGCGGAATTTGTTCTTCCAGCTAAAATTAAACCTCCAATACCAGCCAAGAAACCACAAAGGGTGTAAACTACGATTAAAATACGATCGACATTTATACCTGCTGCCCTAGCTGCTCCTGGGTTGCCTCCAATCGCATAAATCCATTTACCTATTCTTGTATGATTTAAAAATATCCAAAAGATAAAAAATATTACAATCATTAAAATTAAACTTGTGGGTATATACTCTCTAGCGCCTTCTCCAAAAATTACATCTAGTTTAATTTTACCATTTCCTATAACTCTAATCTGTTCAGCAAAACCTGTTATTGGAACACCTCCGGATATAAGATTACCAATACCTCTAAATATATAAAGCGTCCCTAGTGTCATTATGAATGGATGAGGCATTCGAAGTAAGGTAATNCCAATACCATTAAACATACCACACAAAAATCCAATTGCTGGCGCAACTAACATGACAACGTACCAAGGCATTCCTGCCTTCGAAGCAATAGCGAGTCCCATTAATGATAACATAATAATTGAACCGACTGATAGATCTATACCTGCAGTTACAATGACCATAAAGACACCAAGTGCTAACATAGACTGCCAAGAAACTTGTTTAAAAATGTTTGTTACATTTCTCCATGATAAAAAAACATCAGGTTGCAACAAATGCAAAACAGCAATCATTATTAGGATAAGTAATAAGATTCCATATCTTTCAAAAAAAGGAATAAGTCTGACAAATAAAGATTCTTGATTCTTATCCATTAATCTTTTTTCCCCATGATCCATCCAATCACTTCGTCTCTTGAAGTGTTTTTTAATTCTGATTCAGCAAAGTTTGTTCCTTGAAAAAGTGCCAT
>FUFK010043853.1_pt1 | contig 26974 bp, 9 predicted proteins | sample 1021851 | NCBI WGS metagenome assembly FUFK01 (sample SAMEA51879418, study PRJEB19060) | metagenome
ATGCACTATGAGGTCTATACAAGAGACTTTGGAACGCAAACAGGTACATATATTTGCACTTTAGACAATTATCATCAAGATGTAGACGCTGTAGACTACTCTACGAGTGAACAACCAGCGGAACATAAGAGTCATAACCTGTTAGAATTGGATAATGGACAGTTTTGTCTCTATCCTAACAACAGAATGAGGATATATGACAACAGTATCACTCCTGAGACACCTAAGATTCCCGATTTTAAGGTTTCAACCGTGTATTATCAGGTGGAAAACGGTCATGATCGTGATGGATTAGGTTCAGAAGAGAATTATTTCTGGAAAACAGCGAAAGAAAGGACAGTTGACATTAACGTAGGCGCTGGAAATACTGCAAATTACGAATTTACAGTCGAAGATGAACCAGAATTGGGATGAAATGGGTGAGCATCTCATATTAGATGTCTACGATGGGTATTTTGATGACTTAAATAGTCCAAATTTCCTTCGTGACATCTTCACTCGTGCTATTTTGAAGTCGGAGATGACAATATTGAACGAATATACATATAAATTCAGTCCATGTGGTGTTACATGTCTTTTTGCACTCTCCGAAAGTCATGTTTCTTGTCATACTTGGCCTGAATTTGGTCGAATGAACGCAGATTTCTTCACTTGTGGTGAAAAAGACCCTAGAATTAGTGCTAAATATATTATTAACGCTTTAGAATCGGAAAAATACAGAATTAGAGTNGTAAAAAGATAAAAAAAGCGGTATAAATAAAAACAGGAAACNNTTTGTGTAAATAGTGGCTTCNANGGCATTCAAAGATATCAATTTATCATTCAAACGTCATCCAGTGACGAATGATTTGGTTGCGATTAAGAATGAAGACGCTATCAAAAGATCAGTAAAAAATATAATTTTTACAATTCTTGGTGAAAAACCGTTTTCTCCCGAATTTGGTTCATTTGTAACTCAATCTTTGTTTGATTTAACAACAGGATATGATTCAATCACTCTTGAAGATGAAATTAAAAACGTTTTATATCGATTTGAACCAAGAATAGATAATGTAAAAACTGACGTATCAATTTATCCTGATTCTAATGAAGTGAATGCCACAATTCAATATGATATTGTTGGTGAACCTTCACCATCACAAATTGTAGATGTTCTCCTTTTCCCAGCTAGAGTATAATGGCTTTCGGTCAATATGTAAACTTAGATTTCGATCAGATTAAGACTTCAATCAAAGATTATCTGAAATCGAACACAAACTTCACTGATTATGATTTTGAAGGGTCAAACCTTTCAATCATAATTGATGCTTTAGCGTATAACACATATATTACGTCATATAATACCAATATGGCTGCAAATGAGTGTTTTCTTGATTCCTCTACACTTCGAGAAAACGTTGTTGCACTTGCCAGAAATATTGGATATGTCCCAAGATCTCGTCGATCATCTCGTGCAAAGATTTCTTTCTTTATCAGTGGAATTACTGAAACTGTAACTGCTACAATTCGTGCTGGAATTATTTGCAATGGTGCTGCATCGAATACAAGTTTTATTTTTTCAATACCAGAAGATATTACCGTTCCTGTATCAAATGGAGTTGCAATATTTAATAATATTGAAATTTATGAAGGATCTTTAATCACTCAAAATTTTACAGTTAATACTGCACAGACTAATCAACGATATATCTTAGCAAATTCATCAATTGATACGTCTACAATTCGTGTCAAGGTTAAACCAAGCGAAAGTTCAACTTCAAGTGTTACATATAAACAAATTGACAATATTGTTGGTGTGACATCAACAGCTTCCTCATACTTACTACAAGAGATTGAAGATGAGAGATATGAATTAATCTTTGGTGATGGTGTAATCGCTAAACAATTATTAAATGACAATTATATTACAGTTTCTTACATCATAACTGATGGAAAGAGTGGAAATGGTGCAGCTGAGTTTAGTTTTATTGGAAATGTAGTTGATCAAGATGGTGCAACTATTGATGCTTCTAATTTTTCTTTAGTAACAACAGAAGAAAATTCAAGAGATGGTGATGATATTGAATCTATTTCATCAATTAAGTATTATGCTCCTCGAATTTACTCTTCTCAATATCGAGCGGTCACATCATCAGATTATGAGTCAATTTTAGGATATATTTACCCAAATGTCGAATCTGTAACCGCTTATGGTGGAGAAGAACTGAGTCCGCCTCGTTTTGGAAAAGTTTTTATTTCCGTTAAACCTCGAAATGGTGATTTTTTATCGGATGAGACAAAAAAAGAGTTAGTGCAAAAATTAAAAAGTTATGCAGTCGCTGGTATTGTTCCAGAATTTGTGGATCTAAAATATTTGTATGTCGAACTAAAAACTAATCCATATTATAACACAAATTTAAATGATGATCCAGATAATCTTAAGACTAATGTTTCAAATGCATTAACTCAATATTCACGTTCAATAGATGTTAATAAATTTGGTGGTAGATTNAAATATAGTAAAGCTGTGTCATTAATTGACAGTGTTGACTCTTCAATCACATCAAATATCACTCTTGTGACAATTCGACGTAATTTGAAAGCTGTTTTAGGTCAATTTGCTCAATATGAAGTTTGTTATGGTAATCGTTTTCACACTCAAGAGAGTTCATACAATGTAGTATCAACTGGATTTACAATTGAAGGTATTATAGGCACTGTTTATCTTGCAGATGAAGTAATTAATCGTGAAAAAGGTAGAATATTCTTCTTCACATATACAGAGGGCGGAACTCCTAATATTGTGAAGAAAAATGCTGGAACTGTCGATTATATGCATGGTGAAATTCTTATAGATACTGTAAATATACTTTCTACATCGATTTCAAATGATGTAATTGAAATACAAGCAATTCCACACTCAAATGATGTTGTCGGACTTCGTGATTTATATGTTAAGTTTGATATGACAAATACCACAATCAATATGGTTCAAGATTTAATCGCATCAGGTGAAAATACGTCTGGATCAAGATTTGTACATACACACAGTTATTATATGCCAACATTCATCAGAAAATCAAATTCACCAGTTTCAACTGCTGCAGCAATTCTTCCCTCAACTGCTTCCTCAACTGCGACTGCTACAACAAGTTCTGGCACATATGCATCAACAACAACTTCATCAACAACAACTTCAACTTCAACAACTACAAGTTCAAGTGGATCTTCATCTAGTTCTGGTGGCGGATATTAATGATTGATACCTCAATACAAAGAGTTCAAGTAAATCAGGTAATTGAAAATCAGTTACCTGAGTTTGTGCAAGCAGAAAGTCCGCTTTTTGTGGATTTTATGAAACAATATTATATTTCACAAGAATATCAAGGTGGATCAATTAATATTTCAGAAAATATAGATCGTTATACTAAATTACAAACATATGTTGGTGCTGCACTTACAGAATACACTGGATTATCAACAGACACTCAATCTTTTTCCTCTACGATTTTTGTAGATTCAACAAAAGGTTATCCAAGTAAATATGGATTGTTGAAAATTGATGATGAAATTATTACATATACTGGAATTGGTACAACATCATTTACAGGATGTATTCGTGGTTTTAGTGGAGTTGATAGTATGGATCAACCCACAAAACCTGATTTATTATCATTTAATACAAGTGTGGGTGCTGCACATACAGGTGGATCAAAAGTTCATAATTTATCGAATCTTTTCATTCGTGAGTTTTTTAGTAAACTTAAAACAACCTATGCGAGTGGATTTGANAATCGTAAATTAGANAGNGATTTAGATCAAGTTAAATTNATTCGNCANATNAAAGATTTTTATNGAACAAAGGGAACNGANGAATCATATAAAATTTTATTTCGAGCATTATATGGAGAAGAGGTCAATATTATCAAACCATCAGAGTTTTTAATTAAACCATCTGATGCGGATTATGGTTTTGCACAAGATTTTGTAGTTAAATCAATTACAGGCGATCCTCGTAATTTAAAAGGATCTACTCTCTTTCAAGATGCTGATGAGGATGATAAGAATATTCGAGGTGCCTCTGGTGCGATATCAGATGTCAAAGACTTTTTATATGGTGGAGAACATTACTATCAAATTAGTGTGTCAAAAGATTCAATTGATGGTAATTTTATGGTTCCAGGCAGAACTCGTGTTACAGATTCAGTATCAATTGGTTCAACAATAATTACAGTTGACACCACCGTTGGATTTCCTACAAGTGGTTCTTTATCACTACCAACAGCGAGTGTATCTGGTGTTGTAACTTATACAAGTAAAACGTCAAATCAATTTGTTGGAGTAGACACATCTCGTGATGTTTTAAGTGTTGGCGATGATGTAAGATATAATAATGTTGCATATGGATATTCTTTCGCAAATAATACAAAGAAAATAGAAGTTTTAATTACTGGTGTTTTAAAAGACTTTCCAATTCCTGATACAACTTTTTATTTTAATAAGGGTGATAAGGTCAAAGTTGGAACATATGGTGTCTACAAAAGTTCAGATGATGCTAATTTTGGATCATATGTTTATAACACAGCTGTTAAATTTACTCCAAAAACAGTTGTAAGACAATCAAGTAGTAGTTTTAACGTTACCACTCTGTCTGATCATGGATTTTTAGAAGAAGATGCTATTGAAGTTTTAGATGCACAATCTGACTTTGTTGCGTTAGGTCGTGTTTTAAGTGTTGTTAGTAGTTCATCATTTGTTTTGGGTGATTTGCCTGGCGTTGGTGTAAACAATTTTGCATTTATAAGAAGAAGATTAAAAAAAGGAAACAGTTCTCTTCATACTAATATCAACAAATATACAACTGACGTTCAAAATGTATATGATCATGATAGTGATAATGAACTAGCACTACCACCACATCCTCATGCATACGTTGCTTCACCATCAATTCCAAGTTTAGGTAATGAACCCATAGTTGCACCAGACCGTTCTGTAACGTGGACTGGCGCCACTGGCGGAGACCTTATACAGTTAATACAGGTTACAGAGGGTGCAGCAGATCATGGATTCTATTCTGGAGAGGTTGTCACTTATAGTGTTGTGAGTGGTAGTCTAGGTCAGTTAATTGATGGTAAAAATTATTATGTAAGTCGTGTTGATTCTAACAATATTCGTCTTGCTAACTCCTTGCCAGACTTAGTAAATGGTGATTTTGTAGATGCAACTGGAGATGGTACATTTAAAATTTCTGTTCCTGACTTGGCTGGTAAAAAATTAGATCATCAAAAATTATTAAAGAGATTTCCTTTGAATCCAGTATTTGACGGGGCGAGGCGTGAGACAGCGCCAGGCACCACTGGCATGCTCGTAAACGGTACAGAGATATCAAACTATAAGTCAGGTGATGTTATATTTTTTGGTGGTGTTGAAACCATCGATGTTTTGGAAGGTGGTTCTCAATATGATGTCATTACTCCACCAAAAGTCAGTCTTGAAAGTTTGACTGGTGCTGGTGTGAGTGCGACAGCAAATGTTAAAGGTCAGTTTGAAAGAATTGACATCATAGATCCAGGCTTTGATTATACTGCACCACCTAAGATTGAGATTAGTGGTGGTAATGGTAAAAATGCAATCGCAAGAGCAAGATTAAAACTAGTTGATCATTTCATGGATTTTGATGCATCATCAACAGGTGATGCAATTAGTATTTCAGAGGATACCATTGGTTTTGGAACATTTCATAAGTTTCGTGATGGTGAAGCTGTAATCTACAAAACATTTAATACTGGTGCAATCGGTATTGCAAGTGCTGGTATTACAACAACTGCTATTCAAATTAATCCAGATCAAAGGCTTGTTGATGAATCTGTTTACTTTGTATCTAAAATTAATAATACAACCATCAAACTTGCAAATAAAGAAAACGATGCGTTAACTAAATCAAACTTAATTAATCTCACTGGATTTGCTGATGGTACACAAAGATTTCAAAGTTTAAACAAAAAATTTGTTTTAGGTCAAATTATTATTGAAAATCCAGGCGAGGGATATGAAAACAAAAGAAGATTAGTTTCTACTGCTGGAATCAATACATATTCTGATTTTATTGAGTATAAAAATCATGGATTTGAAGATGGAGAATTAATTCGTTATTCAAATAATCTTGTAAAGATTGGTGGTTTAGATACAGATCAAGATTATTATGTTTTAAAAATAAGTGATGACCGTTTTAGACTTGCAGCTGCTGGTATTGGAAGCACTCTATCAAATTTAAATTATCTATCAAAACAATTTGTTGGAATGACTTCAGTTGGTTCTGGAGACCATATATTTAATTATCCTCCAATTAAAGTTAATGTTAAAGGTACTATTGGAATCAATACATCACATCCAGAAAATTATCATGCGATAGTAAATCCAATCGTGAGAGGTTCAATTACATCAATTAATGTTGAGAAACCTGGCCTTGGATATGGAAACGATACTACTTTTAACTTTAGTATTCCACCTCAAGTTCGTGTTTCTTCTGGATCATCATCTGAATACAAAGCTATTGTAACTAATGGTAGAATACAGTCCGTGATTGTAACTCGTTCTGGTTCAGATTATACATCTACACCTGATTTAGAAATATTAGGTGATGGAGCTGGTGCAAAAATTATATCATCTATTAGTAATGAAAGAGTTGACAGAGTTATTGTTGATAACGGTGGTGTTGGATATACAACTGCAACTGTGGCTGTTCAAGAGATTATTCCTGGCACTGGTGCGATATTCTTACCTAAGATTAGATCTTGGGCGGTTAATAATGTTAAAAGATATGAGGATATATTCTATGGAGATGACGGTTTCTTATCAAGAGGTGATAATGATGAGGGGATCAAATTTACATCATTCTATGTGCCAAGAGGTCTTAGAAAAATATTAAAATCAAAGAATAGTGATGGAACTATAGATTATACCTCAAACGATTTAAATATTTTAAACAACGCAGAACAAGTATCTTTAAATCATTCACCTATTATAGGGTGGGCATATGATGGCAATCCAATTTACGGCCCATATGGATATGACCGAAAAGATGGTGGTGTTGTAAGAATCATGAGATCTGGTTATTCTCTTAAAACTACAAGAGAAAATGGCCCTCCAATATCCACTTTTCCTCTTGGATTTTTTGTTGAGGATTATGAATATCTTGGCGATGGCGACTTAGATGAAAACAACGGTAGATATTGCATTACTCCAGATTATCCAAATGGAACTTTTGCTTATTTTGCAACAATCAACCCAAGTGAAAATGAAACAAGTGGAACATTTAAAAATTTCCGTGCTCCAGTATTCCCATATTTAATTGGTGATAATTATGCTGCAAAACCAGATGATTGGAACTTTGTCGAAACAAATAATCAGGACTTAGATTTAAATACATTAAATCTTCGTAGAAATACAAATCCTTATAGAATTGAAGGTTCTGGTGTTGATTATGAAGGTATCCATGATAGTCGTAAATTAGTTGATCAAGAAATAGAGGTTGATTATGCCTCTGCTGGTAGAATCAATCAATATGAAGTACTAAGTTCTGGGTCTGGTTATCAAGTTAAAGATGATCTTCGAGTTACAAGTTTAGGGAAAGGAAATGGATTCTCTGGTGAAATATCAACGGTAGAAGGGAAAGAAGTAATATCAATTGCATCAACCGTAGTTAAAGTTGAAAATTTAGTATTTACATACAACAATTCAAATGGGGATGTAACTGGATTATCATCTCAACCTCACGATTTAGTTATTGGTGATATTGTTACTATTTCTGGTCTTTCTACAGACACTCTAAGAAGTCTTGATGGAAGACATCAAATTGGATTCAACACCTCATTTTTACAACTAAACACAGGTATTGGAACAACTGCTGCAACTGGAATTGTCACAAGCATATCAGTCACTGGTAATTTATCTCCAAACGCAATTGTATCAAATGATGTTCTTGGTATAACAACAGAAAGATTCTTAGTTCTTAATGTTGATAATGTTAATAATAAGATTAGAGTTAAAAGAGAGTTTGATGGTGTTTTAGGAACTGCACACACAAGTGCCTCTTTGATTACAAATTTAAATCGAACTATTACATTTAATCTTGGTATTAAAACTGATATTCAAACAAGAGTTAACTTTCCGTATTATTTTAATCCTAGTGAAAGTGTTGCGATAGGAACAGCAGCTGGTGTTGGTATCGGTTCAACAATTAGATACTCATATCGAGTAATTGGTGGTGGAACAACAGAAAGATTCATTCCAACTCAAAATATATTCTTACAAGATCATGGATTTGTAACTGGTGAAAAACTCATTTACTCAAGTGATGACGGAACTCCTCTTTTAGTTTCTAACGGAATAAACGCAGTACCTAATTTTAGATTAACTAACAATTCTCCAGTATTTGCAATTAGGGAGAGTAAAGATTTATTAGGGATATCAACCAATCCTTTAGGAATTGGATCTACTGGTTCAGTAACTGGTATTGGTTCAACAGCGTATCGTTTATTCTTTGATGATTTTGGAAGTGGAGAAGTTCATAGTTTTACGCCACAAAAACCTGAGATTACTGGTTTTGCGGAAAAGGTAGTTGGAACTGTAGTTTGCAAAGAAGCACATAAACTACAAGCTAATGATCGTGTTTCTCTATCTGTAACGCCAGGTATCACAACCTCTTTTGATATCCAGTTTGATGAAGTTTCAAAGAGAACAATTGTAAATCCAATTAATTTTGGTGCTTCTGCTGTCGATACAACATCAAATACAATCACATTTGTAAATCATGGATATAAAACTGGTGACAAAGTTATTTACAAATCATCAAGTGCAATAACTCCTCTTTTAAATAATTCTATCTATTTTGTTGTTAGAATAGATAATAATTCATTTAGATTATCTGAAACTGCATTTAAATCAAAAAAACTTATACCAGATGTCATATCACTTACATCTACAGGATCAGGACATACAGTTGCTCTTATCAATCCACCATTGTCATTGACTCGTGGTTATAAAGTTGGATTTGCTGTATCAGACACATCCTTAACTCAAGTTATATCTGGAAAGAGAAGACAAGTATTTGATTTTGAATTATTCAGAGACACAAACTTTACAAATCCATATTTTAACAACGATGAAGATGATGGATTCCAAGTCGTTGGTGTAGGAACAGTTGGTGTAACAACAACTGCGAGAGTTGATCTTTCCGTAACATCAAATACTCCAGAAGATTTATTCTATAAGTTGACACCAATTAACTTAGGTATTAATGCTCCAACAAAGAGAGATCCAATCATTGACACTGATGTTATTAATTATTCTAGTTTAAAAATATCAGATAGTATTTACAATGGTGATTATGTAGTTACAGGAATTGGAAGCACTACATTTTCATTTGTGTTACCATCTCAACCAGAAAAAGATGGTTATACAAAAGATGAAGCTACAATTTTAAAGTATGCTACATCTTCGACAACTGCGGTTGGTTCAATTGATAAAGTAAGAATTATATCAAAAGGTAGAAATTATCAAACTATTCCAGTTGTTACTTCGATTGGATCAACTCTTGGAGTTGGTGGTGTAGTTAGATTGAATAGTAATGAAACTGGTAAGTTAAGAAGATACACAATTAAAAATTTAGGATTTGACTACTCAGCAGATAAAACAATTCAACCGTCTGTTCAATTACCACAAATCTTGAGATTAGATAGATTATCTAAGATATCAAGCATTGGTATTAGTTCTGGTGGTAAAAACTATCTTGAACCACCAAGTATTGTTGTTATAGATCGTGTGACTGGTTTAGTTAAAGATGAGGTTATAACAACTTTAGAATTACAGGGAACATCTGTATCTAAAGTTAATCTTTTAAGAAATACAAACTCTCTCTATGATACTAATCCAAGAATTGTGCCTACAAATAATTCAAATGGAATTAAAGTTAAAGATCTGTCGTTTACAAGTGGAACTAATTTAGTAACTTTAACTTTAGATGGAACATACACATCATCTACTTACCCATTTGTTCTTGGTGAAAAAGTATATGTAGAAAATATTGGTATTGGTTCAACAGGAAGTGGATTTAATTCATCAGATTATAATTATGAACCATTTGTAATTNCTGGAGTAAACACCAATCCAGGCGGAGGAAATGCAACNGTATCATACAATTTGGATAGGTCAGTTACACAGCCAGGTATCTTTAGTGGCCCTTCATCCTCTGGTAGAGCAATACCATTTGCAGATCTTGCTGCATTTGATATTAGCGTAGATACAAATCAATTTAGTATTGGTGAAACTGTAAGTACAGGTGATAAAGAGGGAACCGTTGTTGCATGGAATGAGAACAACAAGTATTTAAAAGTTCTTTCAAATGACACTTTTAATGTTGGAGAGTCGATTAATGGTGAATCTTCTAAATCAATTGCGTTAATTGAACAAACCACTAAGTTTAGTTCTGCTTTTAATATTGATTCAAATTCTGAATTTAGAAGTGGTTTCCGTAAAGAGACTGGAAAATTAAGCACAGAATTACAAAAACTTGCGGATAATGATTACTATCAAACATTTGCATATTCATTACAAAGTCCAGTTCAATATGACACATGGAAAGATCCAGTTAATAGTCTTGGACATGTAGTTGGATTCAAAAACTTTGCAGATGTAACTGTCGTATCAACTGCATCAACTGATGATAAGAATCGTAGTAACGCTTCTGTTGGAGTTTCAACTAATGTGGCTGTTGTTGTTGCTGATTTAGTCAGTGAAAATGAATCTCTTCATAATTCATATGACTTTGATTTAGTCACAGAAAATTCTAAAAATATTTCTGGAGTATTTGCTTCCGATGAAATTAATTTTAGAAATAAAATTTTAACAGACTATATTGAATCAAGAACAAACAGAGCAATATCAATTGATAGTGTGAGTTCTCAGTTTAACGACTTACCTCGTGCAACTGCTTTCTCTGATGTGTTTTCTTTTGATATTGATGAGGTCGATGGAGTTAAGTTCTATGTTTTACTTTTTGACACTAGATTTTCAGGTGAAAAAGAAATAATTCAGGTTAATTTACTTCATGATAGATCTGTTGGTTACATGATGAAGTTTGGTCGTGTTGAAACATCAATCGATCTTGGTGATTTTGATTTTGCAATAACAGGAACAACAGGTAACTTAAGATTTGTCCCAGCCAAATCTAAGTTCAATAACTATTCATTAAGAATATTTGCACAAGAAACATTTAAAAATACAGTTGCAGCTGAGGGAGATATTGGAACTGAGATTAACGTTGGAGTTGGTGTTAGTATCATATCATCGTCAACTGGTATTGGTTCCACAGATCCATCTCCAGTTCAAGTTGTAGGATTTGGAACCACTGCGGTTACAACAACCAAATTACTTGTTCAAACACAAGAATTAGGTGGTCAGGAAAGAACTCAAATAAACGAGTTAGTCGTATTGAATGATAGTGAGGAAGTATATCTATTAGATTATGCACAGATGATTAATGATAATATATCTGGAACTAACTCTCCAAGTGTCGGACTTGGAACATNTGGTGCAGATGTAAGGTCTGGTATTACAAGTGTTTACTTTACTCCTGAGACTGGAATTGGTGTGACGATGAGAGTTCATCAAACATCCATAGGTTCAACTGCAACAGGTATTGGAAGTACAACTATATCACTGACAGAGTTATTATCCACAACAACTGGTATTGCAGCGACAGCATCTCCACAAGCAACAAGAATTAGTGGAATCAATTCAAACACATATACAGCTTTTGATGCACTAATTGAAATACATGATACNACAAATGACAANTANGCTGTTACTCANGTAACTGCAATTCATGATAGTAGTGAACCTTTCTTTACAGAGTTTGGTTATATAGATAANTTCTCTACNAANNANACTTCAACATCTGGNCTTGGNGTTATNGGTGTTGGNTATTCNACAGCNTCTGGTGGTGANATTGAACTTCGTTTAACTCCTCCAGCAAANACAGCGATTACAACNAAAGTATTCCAGTATAACTTTACAGAAACTGGAACAGGTGGAGTTGGTTTTGTTACATTTACAAACTCTAGATTAAAATCTGCTGAGGGTTCATACACTGGAACAGAGAATGACATCAAATTCTCATTCCCTCTAAAACATGCTGGAGATCCAATATTCCATAAGACATTTGATTCATCAGATGCTGCAGTGGTTGATGTTACAAATAACACATTTGTAGTTAATAATCACTTCTTCCAAACTGGTGAAGAACTAACCTATACACCAACTGGTGCTGGTACAACAATGAGTATCGGTATTGCAGCAACAGCGATTAGTGGAATCGGTGTTACCACAAAATTACCATCTACAGTATTTGCAGTTAAACTTGCAGANAATAAATTTAAGGTNGCAAGAACGGCAGCTGAGGCACTTCAAGCAATTCCAAAAGTTATTGATGTGTCAGCTGTTGGAGTTGGAACAACTCACTCATTTACTGCAAAGAATCTCAACTCTAAAGCTTTAATAACTCTTGATAATAATATTCAAAGTCCAGTTATACAATCTCCTGTAAATGTTAAACTATCGTTTGATGCAGCGTTAGAAACAGATTTCATTACGATAACTGGTATATCGTCATTCTTCTCAGGTGATACAATTAAGGTTAATGATGAGTTTATGAAGATTGATACTGTTGGTATCGGATCTACAAATAGAATACTTGTAAGAAGAGGAAGACTTAATTCTGCGATTGCAAATCATAGTGCTGGCGATACTGTTACTAAGTTCTTAGGTAACTATCAGATTGTTGAAGATACAATTAACTTCACAGATCCACCTAAAGGTGAAAAAGGCCCANCTGGTTTGACAACTACATCTACGTTCGCTGGTCGAGTCTTCACTCGAACTGGAATNCCTGGCGGAACACAAGAAACTTATGCAGATAATTTTGTGTTTGANACTGTGGAAGAACAGTTNACAGGAATCGCAACTAACTTTGTTCTAAAGTCTGGTGGTTCAAACGTAACTGGATTTGCAACAAACACTGGTGTNATTCTCTTAAATGAAATATTCCAGAANCCAAATGATGATTATAATATNGTTGAGACTGCTGGTATCACCTCTGTGAGTTTCACAGGTGTCGGNGCTACAAATAATTATGATGTAAANATATCATCAGTTCCTAGAGGTGGTATNATNGTTTCTGTTGGTGANACNACAAACTTTGGNTATCAACCTTTAGTNGCTGCTGGTGGAACTGCAATTGTGTCTGCTGCTGGAACTGTTGAATCTGTATCNATTGGAAANAGTGGTTCTGGTTATCGAGTTGGATTGCAAACAAACATACTNGTTAGAGCTCGTGGAAGTTCTGGTATTGTTACTATAGGTAAGGCAAATGTATCTGCTGGTATAGTTACATCTGTCACAATTACAAATGGTGGTGGTTCTGGATTTACTTCTGCAACCCCTCCAGTTCTTGAGTTTGAAAAACCACTTAATTATGAAAACTTAAGATTAGTTGGCAGTTCTACAGGTATCGGTGCATCCATATCAGTTCGTGTCGGTGCCGCAACAAGTATAATTAGTTTCCAAATTACAAACTTTGGATATAATTATAAAATTGATGATGTTCTTACATTAGAAACAGGTGGTCAGGCTGGTATTCCAACTGATGCATCAGCTGGATCTTCATTTAAAACTTTCCAATTAACTGTTCTCGATACATTCAATGACAGTTTTGCTGGATTCACATTTGGTGAATTAGAAAAATTAAACACCTTTGAAGATTTATTTGATGGTAACAGAAAATCATTCCCAATAACTAAAACCATCGGTGCAGTTGAAACACCGATTACTATAAGATCTGCAAAAGGATCTCCTATCAAAGTTGCAGATAATACTTTGATATTCTTAAATGATATTCTTCAAGTGCCTAATGAAAGTTATGTTTATAGTGGTGGTTCACAAATTACATTCTCTGAAGCTCCAAAAGCAGATGACAAATTGAGAATCTATTATTATCGTGCATCTGATGATGACGTGTTAGAGGTTGATATTTTAGAAACAGTTAAAACTGGAGATCAACTAACAATTAATAAATATCCTGATATTGGTTTGGATGATTCATTCCAACAAGAATCAAGAACAGTTACAGGAATCACAACATCAGATACAGTGACTACAAACACATATATTGATGCTGGAATTACAACTGTTAGAACACTTCAAAGACCAGTTACTTGGAAGAAACAGACCCAAGATGTCTTTGTAAATAACATTGGAATTGGTAAAGATAGAGTTGAATTAGAACCTAATATTAGACCAACCGCATATATTATCAAGAGTGTATCTGCTGGTTCGAGTGAAGTGTTTACAGATACAGCAGTTCCGATGTTTAGTCAACTAGATGATCTTGTTGAAGTTAAACAAAAAGCTTTAATTCTTGACCTCACATCTAAAACTGGAGTTGCTGCAACAGCTGTTGTTTCTGCTGGTGGTTCAATAACAAGTGTTGTAATATCTGATGGTGGATCTGGATATACTGTTGCACCAAAAGTTTCAATTGGTGTTACTGCTGGAATAGGTACAATTACTGCTGGAGTTGGTACAACATCTGGAAACGCTACTGCTGATGCAACTGTGTCTGCTGCTGGAACAATATCTGCAATCACAGTTACATATGCTGGATTTGGATACACTCATACAAGTCCACCATTGGTAATGATAGAACCAGAGTCAATAACTCAAGATGAATTAAGAAGTATTAAATATCAGGGTGATTTTGGAGATATAGTTGGAATTGCTACAACGGCAGTTGCTGGAATTGGAACAGCATTACAACTTGATTTCTATATTCCAGATACATCTATTCTTCGTGATACATCAGTAATGTCATCAGCTGTTACTGTCAGTGGTATTCAATCAGGATATTATTTCACTGTATTTGATAGTAATGTTGGTGGTGGAGTAACTTCATATGAGGGTGCAATTGGAAATGATAATGGAGTCGTGGGAGCTGGAACAATTCATATAGATAATATATACAAGGTGCATAGTGCTAAAAACATAACTGGGCCTGCTTTATTATCTACTGGAGTTGGTAACACTACTCTTAGAAGAGTCACCGTCAGTGTTGACAATCTTGAGGGAATTGTTAGACCTGTAGGAGTTGGAACAACTCAATCAATAGGTAATGGATCTGGCATTACAACCACCGTTGTAAATCCATACGTTAGTGATACTGGTGGTGGTGGTATTAGTCCTCTCTATTATGGTAGATTTTCATGGGGTCGTTTGCACGACTTTGTTAAGAAGGATACTAAGGCATTTACAGCTATTACCAACGATGGTGTCACAGGAATTAAGACTGGCCCTGTAATCATTAGAACTAGTGATTTAAAAGAGTCCTATTCTTAATATAAATAAAAACAAAAAGTCATTGATAAAATGTCAGCAATTATAACTGATCAACTGCGAATATTAAACTCTGAGAATTTTGTAGCGGGGATAGCTTCAACTACGAATAGTTATTATGCGTGGATTGGTCTTCCTAACCCAGCAGATTTTCAATCAGATTGGAGTGAAAATCCACCATCACCAAAAGATTCTTTTAGTGAGGAGAATGATTATTGGGATACAATGATCGCTCTTAAAAAGTTGAATTCAGATGATATTGCAAGAGTAGTTAGAAAAATAACTTGGTCATCAGGTACAACATATGAAATGTATCGAGATGATTATTCTCGATCCAACTTGTCACCACAAACTAGTTCAACTAATTTGTATGACACAAATTATTATGTGATGAATCAAAACTTCCGTGTTTATGTTTGCCTACAGAATGGAACAAACCCAGAAAACACATCTGGAAGACCATCTCTTGACGAACCATTATTCACAGATTTGGAACCAAGATCTGCTGGTGCATCTGGAGACGGATATATTTGGAAGTATCTCTTTACTATTGATCCAAATAGTATTATTAAATTTGATTCAACAAGTTTTATACCCCTACCACAGAACTGGTCAACTAACAATGATGTGGCTGCAGTTAGAAATAATGCTGCAACTAGTGGACAGTTAAAGATTGTCACAATTACAAATCGTGGTGTTGGTTACGGAACTGCTGCAACTTATAATAATGTTCCTATCAAAGGTGATGGAAGTGGTGGTAGATGTTCTGTTGTTGTAAACGCTGCTGGTAAAATAGACTCAGTTGAAATAACTAACGGTGGATCTAACTATACTTTTGGTTCTGTTGGATTAAATGATGTTGGATTAACAAACCCATCTGGTTCTACAGACGCTGCGTTTAATGTTATTATTCCACCTCAAGATGGTCATGGTGCGGATGTATATAGAGAGCTTGGTGCAAATCGTGTATTAATTTACTCTCGTTTAGAAAACGATACATCAAACCCTGATTTTATCACAGGAAACCAGTTCTCTCGTGTTGGTTTATGTAGAGATCCTCTTGCTTTTGGATCAGATGATAAACTTACACTTCAAAAAGCGAGTGCTGTTTATGCTTTAAAACTAACTGGTGCTGGATCAACAACCACAACGTTTACTGCTGACTCAGAAGTAACTCAAGAGATTGGTATTGGTTCAACAGCTGTAGGAAGAGTCATCAATTATGATGCGACTACAGGAGTTCTTAAGTATTGGCAAGATCGAAGACTTGCAATATCAACAGACGGAACTGCACCCTCATATGGATATGAGTTATTCAGATTTAATGCTGACCCTGCTTCTGGAGCGGGAACAACAATATTTGGTGGAACATCTAATCTAAATATAGATACCAACTTCGGAACTTCTCTATCGCCTGGTCTTTCTACCTCAATAAATAGTAGGACTTATAACTTAGGGATGAGTTTTGTAAAAGGTCTTGCCAACCCAGAGGTGAAAAAATATAGCGGTGATATCATTTACGTTGATAACAGAGCTGCTGTTACTCGCAGTTCACAGCAGAAAGAAGACATCAAGATCGTACTGGAATTTTAAAAAATCATGCCACAGGAAACCAATNTAAACGTATCGCCATANTTTGACGATTTTGATAAGAATAAGAATTTTTCTAGAGTTCTTTTCAAGCCAGGATCTCCAGTTCAAGCAAGGGAACTAACCACTTTACAATCGATTCTACAGAATCAGATTGAACAATTTGGTACTCACTTTTTTAAAGAGGGTTCAAAGGTAATTCCAGGCAACTTAACTTTAGATATTAACTTTACATGTGTTCAAGTTGAAGAAAGATTTTTAGGTATTCCAGTATCATTATATACAGATCAGTTAGTAGGATTAAGAATTACTGGTTTAACTTCAGGCGTAACTGCATCAATACTAAAAATATTATCAAAAGAAGATTCTGAAAGAGATAATTTAACTTTTTATATTAGTTATGAAAACTCAGGTGACGATTTTACTACTGAAGATTTTAGTGATGGAGAAAGCTTAATTGCAAATAAAGATATTGTTTATGGTTCAACCGTAATCGCTGCAGGCGAACCATTTGCAAATACTTTAGCATTTGATGCGAATGCGATTGGATCTGCAATGTCAATTGGGGAAGGTGTATATTTTGTTCGTGGAACTTTTGTTCAAGTTCAAAATCAGACTTTAATATTAGATCAATATGATGATGACCCATCATATCGGATTGGATTTGATGTTCAAGAGAATTTAATCAGCGCTGATGAAGATCCATCACTAAATGATAACGCATCAGGATTTACAAACTTTGCTGCTCCTGGCGCTGACCGTCTTCAAATTAGTATTAGTTTAACAAAAAAAGATCTTGATGATACAAATGATCAAAATTTCATTGAAATTTCTCGTGTGGTTGATGGTGAAATACAAACATTTAAATATGAAACTCAATATAATTTAATTAATGATACTTTAGCTAAAAGAACTTATGATGAATCTGGAGACTATTATGTNAAACCTTTTGANGTATTTGCAAAAGAGTCTTTGAATGATTCNATTGGAAANAAAGGAGTATATNCANCAGAACANGATACAANTCAAGGAAANNNACCANNNGATGANTTATTAGCAATTCAAATATCGCCTGGAANAGCATATATTAAGGGATATAAAATTGAAAGAGTATCNAATANTTTCATAGACGTAGNAAAACCAAGAGATACAGAGAAAATTGAACAAGAAGCTGTAACTTACGAGACTGGTAATCCTCTATTTGTAAATAATATTTCTGGTTCTCCAAGTTTAGGTATTGGAACAACTGCAACGGTTTCTTTACTTGATAAAAGAAAAGGTGGTGGTGGTTCTGAAATTGGACTTGCAAGACTTTATGATTTTAAAGCACAATCTGGAAGTTTTGTAAATGAAACAACAACATTTGAAACTCGTTTATTTGATATAAAAACATTCACTAATGTCAAAGTTGCAACTGCGATTACCTCAATATCNNTTGGAGANCATATACAGGGTGGTAGAAGTGGTGCGACAGGATTTGTTAGANCTGCTGGTACAAATGTAAGTGATCTTAGTTTNATAGATGTAAATGGTGAATTCGTAAAAGATGAGTCTATATTACTAAATGGAGTTCAAGATGGAAGAGTTATCACTAAAGTTGATAATTTTACATTTAATGATGTTAAATCTCTTCAAAGTGCAGTTGGCGTTTCTACATTTTCAGCTGATATAGTTCTTAATAATATTGTTAGATTAGACACTATTTCTGCTGGTAATTTTAGATTAAGTAATACATCTGGAAATGCTGGTATTATTACAGCGTCTTCACAAAACTTTGCTGGTATTATTACTTCAAATAATATTGTAAGTTATACGGTTCCTGGCGAAACAGTTCCTAGATTTAATCGTATTACAGGAGTATCTACTGATGGAACTGCGATAAATGTAGTGGGTGTTACATCAGTAACTGGTGTTTGTAATGGTGGAGTTTCTGATGGTTTAATTCCAGGCTCTATTGACGTAAATGATCTTGTTCTTCGATCACCTTCGTTTAGGGTAGGTGATAACACTTTTACTACACCTGTTAGTCGCCAAAATCTTGCAAGTCTTGATGTAACAAATACAACTATTCAATTAAGAAAACAATACTCAGATATTACAGTTGCAAATAGTCAGTTTACATCTCCTGATGCTGGTGCAAATTTATTCTTCCAACCATTTGATGAGGAAAGATATTTCATATCTTANAATGATGGNTCANTTGAACCACTTAAAGAAAGTCAAGTTGAGATNGCTGCTGATAAGAAAACNGTNACATTCGTAGGATTAAGTAGTGTTGCAGGGAAAGCTAATTTATTTGCAACTGTTTTAAAATCAAAAGTTAAAACTAAACAAAAAAAATTAAATGAATCAAATACAATAGTAATTAATCGTTCAAATTCTTCTGCCTCTGGAATTGGAACTAACACATTAAATGATGGTTTGACTCAAAGTGATGTGTTTGGAACTAGAGTTCAAGATAGAAGAATATCTTTAAATGTTCCTGATGTTGTTGAATTACTTGCAGTCATAGAATCTAATGACAATGGAGATCCTGATCTACCAACTGTTGTATTGACAGCCTATGATGGCCCTAGTGGAAATAATTCAGACTTAATCGTCGGTGAAAAAATTACTGGATTAGATAGTAATGCTGTTGCATTAGTCGTTGAAAAACCAAATGTAACCACACTAGGAATTGTTTTATTGAATCAAAATACTTTTAATATAGGTGAAAAAATTAAAACGGATAGATCAGGTATTACTGCTCTTGTAAATGCAACTACCGATGGTGATCGAAATATAACAAATCAGTATTCTTTAAATACAAATATAAAACCAACATATTATGATTTCTCATTCATTCAAAGAAAGAAAAATTTTGAGGCACCAACAAATAGATTAAAGATTATATTTAAAAATTTCTTTGTAACATCAGATGATGTTGGTGACTTTTTCACTGCATCAAGTTATCCATCTGGTTCTGAAAAATTAATACCTGTTGAACCAATATCTCAAGCTTTCTTAAGCGATTTAATTGATGTCAGACCTAGAGTTGCTGCATATAACACTTCATCGGCAATTTCACCATTTGCATTTCAATCAAGAACCTTTGCGTCACAAGAAAATAACGTTCCAGATCCTCTAGTCCCTGATGAGAATTTAATTATTAGTTTTGATTACTATCAACCTAGAAGAGATAGATTATTTATCAATAAAGCGGGTGAATTTGAATACATACAAGGTGTTCCATCCGATGATCCAAAAGAACCACAATCACCTGGCGATGCGGTAGAGGTTGCATCTATTTCTTTGCCTGCGTTTGTAAGAGATATTAGACACATTAAGATTAATAGAACGAAACATAAACGTTTCACAATGTCTGACATTGGAAGACTTGAAAAGAGACTTGAACAGGTTGAATATTATACTTCACTTTCTCTTCTTGAACAAGATACTGCCAATTTACAAATCACAGATGCAAATGGTTTAAATCGTTTTAAATCAGGATTTTTTGTTGATAATTTCAAAAAACATGCATCGCATCAAATAGGACATCCAGATTTTTCTGCAAGTATTGATCCCAAAAATGGACATCTAAGGCCAGGTCATTACACAACTTGTTTAGATTTGGTGGTTGGATCTAGATCATTTATTGGAATTGGAACAACTGCTAATCCTACTTTAGATATTAATTACTTGACTGATATTGATGGTGATAATGTTAAAAAAACTGGTAGACTTTTAACATTAGATTATACAGAACAAGAACTCATTAAACAAGTTTATGCTTCAAGACTTGAAAATCTTAATCCATATTTGATTGTTTACTATTCTGGAGATATGAAATTGCATCCAGATTCTGATACTTGGACAGATACAAAGTTTGTAGACGCTAATGTCATTCTAGAATCAGAGGAGTATGATTTAGCTATTCAAGAATTAGGAATTGACACTCAAACTGGTCTTGGTGAAGCACAGTGGGGTTCATGGGAGACAGATTGGATTGGTGAACAAGTTTTAGATTCATTCACACGAACTAACACTACCAATAGGGCAGATATGACCCTAATGCATTTCAATGAAACATATGGCGGAGGGTCATTTGGAACCAGACCTGGCATTAGGATTCAAGTTGATGGAGTTAACTCTCATAACAATCGTAATTTTGTAGCGACAGACATTCGTGTACAATCAACACAAACATTCCACGACATACTTCAATCAACTCATCAGTCAAGAGATGGCGTTCAAATGAAAGTAACTCCAGTGGATACCTCAGAGGTCATAGGAGAAAAAATTGTAAGTCGTGATGTTATTCCTTATATGAGAAAGAGAAATATTGAGATCACGACTCATAGAATGAAACCAAGGACTCAATTCTATGTTTACTTTGACGATGTTGATGTTACAAAATTCTGTACTCCAAAATTAATTGAAGTTAGCATGACAAGTGGTGTATTTGAAGTTGGTGAGGAAGTTGTTCACAGAGGAGATAAAAGTCTTCCTTTGTTTACATTTAGAATAGCTGCGCCAAACCATAAAGAAGGCCCATATAATGCACCAACAAAAGTTCTAACATCAAATCCATATAACATCGCTGCAGGCATAGCAACAGTGTATTCCACATCTTCAACAATTTTGAATGTCGATACATTTAGTCTTGCATCTCACGTTCAAGGTGAATATCATGATCATGTTGTAAAGGGAATGAAACTCGTTGGAGATACAAGTGGAGCAGAAGCTATAGTAACAGATGTTAGACTTATCTCAGATACCATTGGTCAATTAACATGTTGTTTTGAAGTACCAAATCCAAATGTAGATGCAAATCCAAGATTTGAAACTGGTACAAAAACACTTCGTTTAACCACAAGTCCTACAAACTCAAAACTTTCTGGAACGGTTACAGGATCTGCTGAAGCAAACTTTGCTTCTCAAGGTATATTAGATACTAAACAAGAAACTATTCTAACAACTAGAGTTCCACAGATTGAGAGATTAAGCATAGAAGATATAAGAGTTATCAATGATAGAGTAACAAGACAAGTTGGTGAAGAAACAACGGTATTTGCAAGATCACAACGTCGAATGAATGTTCCTAGGGGTAGAAGGGTTGGTAGAGCAGAAAGAGCTCGAAGAGCGGCAAGAAGAAGAAGAAATAGTGATCCATTAGCACAATCATTCCAAATAACCGATAATCATCCTAATGGTGTCTATGTCACATCAGTTGATGTTTTCTTCCAATCAAAGGATGAAGAGATACCTGTCACTTTACAAGTGAGACCTATTGAAACTGGACTACCATCATCTCGAATATTACCATTTAGCGTTGTAGTTAAAGATCCAAGTGAAGTTAATATTTCACAGGATGCATCAATACCAACTAAGTTCACGTTTGAGTCTCCTTTATATTTGACAGGTGATAATGAACGTTTTGCACTTGTTTTAATTTCTGCATCAGAAAATTATAATGTTTGGATATCAAGAATGGGAGAGGTAGACATATCAACTGTTGGATTACCTGATGAACAACAAGTTGTAATTAGTCAACAACCATACTTAGGATCTTTGTTTAAATCACAGAACGGTTCTACATGGGATCCAAGTCAGTTTGAAGATTTGAAATTTACTCTTTATAGAGCGGTATTTAACACAGATACAACAGGTGTAGGTAGATTCTTCAGTCCACAGTTACAAGAAGGTAATGATCAAATTATAACCTTACCAGATAATTCAATTACTGCTCTTTCTAAAAAGGCCGTAGTTGGATTAGGAGTCACTATCCCTGACACAGCTGGATTAGTCCCTGGCGTCACAATTAGTCAGTTTGGTAACTTAAATGCTTCTGCAACTTTAATTAATGTTGCTGGTGTTGCAACTATGGGTGGGCCAAATGATTTAAGTATTATTAATCCTGGCGTTGGTTATACACCTTCAAGTGGTTCTCTCACATACTCCAGTGTTCCAATGATTACTCGAACAGGTGAGGGAAGTGGAGCAGTTGGAAATATTACAGTTAACAATGGAGTAATAAGTGCAGTTACTCTTACTGATGGTGGTAAAAACTTTGCAGTTGGTGACACTTTAGGAATTGGAACACTAGGTCTTGGAAATGGAAGTGGAGCTGTTATTTCTGTTGGTTTAATTACTGAGAGAAATAGTATAGTGATTGATAACATTCAAGGTTCATTTAACACTGGTATCGGAACAATTGGATTTAACAACGGTTCACAAGTTCTTGGATTAGATGGAACCACTGGTTTAGGTGTTACTGCTGATGGTAACATTGGAAGTGGTGTAACCATTACAACCTTTGATGTTGATACAAACAATGATGGATTACACTTTAAGGTTGATCACAGAGCTCATGGATTACACGCTTTCAATAACCTAGTTAAAATATCTGGTGTTGATTCTGATGTTCCTGAGACAAAATTAACCGCTGATTATGACAATAACTCTTTATCAGACATACCTGTGGTTGCACCATCTAATTTTGCAACATTCGAGGGTGTTGGTGTTGGAACAACAAATTATGGATATGCGATTCTAGGAGATGAAATTATTTCTTATACTGGTGTTTCAGAAAGTTCGATTACTGGTATTACTACTAGAGGTATTGATTCCACAACGAAAACAAGTCATTCATCTGGAGATGTAATTAAAAAATATGAATTTGCTGGAGTTTCCCTCCGAAGAATCAATAAGACTCATGATATGAACAGTCCAGCTGCAACTGTGACAAAACCAAAAGATTTGGATTTTTATCATATTAAGGTTGATATGAATAGCGATGGAACAGATAGAAGTGGTGGAACTTTACCAGATCGGTTCTTCTCATCAACAAAACGTGCTGGTGGTTCAAATGTAAAGGCAACACAAAACGTGCAGTTTGAAACTCTTACACCTAATGTTGAAACCTTACTACCAAATGCAACATCTATTGGTGCTAGAGCAAGAACAATCTCAGCAACAAGCATTGATGGTTCTGAACAATCATTTGTTGATCAAGGTTTTGAGTCCATATCACTTAATAGTATGAATCATTTTGAAACACCTCAAATGGTTGCATCTAAGGTAAATGAAGATAAACAACTATCAGATTTGCCTGGCAATAAATCAATGACAGTTGAGTTTTTACTCGCTAGTGCTGATGATAACGTTTCACCAGCTATTGATTTAGATCGAGTTAGTGCAATATTAACNACNAANAGANTNAANAGTCCTGTTTCNNATTTTGCATCAGATTCNAGAGTTAATCAAACAGGTCANGATCCTTGTGCANCAACNTATGTTTCTAATTTAATTGTTNTAGANAATCCAGCAACAAGTCTTANAGTTCNATTTGCTGNATATCGAAGAGANAGTTCTGATATTAGAGTNATGTANAANNTTCTTTCTGAAGGAGAATCTGAAAATAGTATGGAAAAAGATTTTGATTTATTCCCAGGCTTTGATAATATAGATCAAAATGGTAATATTATTAGTAAAACTAATAATAACGGAAAACCTGATGATAATGTTACTCCCTCTGTTGGTGAAACATTTAAAGATTATGAATTCTCAGTTGAAGAGTTACCACCATTTACAAAATTCCAAATCAAAATCGATATGGTTGGAACTAATCAGGCACAACCATCATATATTAAAGATCTTAGAGCCATCGCACTTGCATAATGACAGAACACATTCCAGTTGAGGGTAAAATCGGACTTTATCGAGATTCCGATTCTACAGCGATTATTAATCGTGACAAAAAGGCATATCTAGATTATATGAAACTCAAAAAAATTGCAGAGGGAAAAAATAGTGAATTGGGTAAAATGAAAGAAGATCTTGATAATGTGAAGGGGGAGTTAGGAGAAATTAAAGATCTTTTATCTACTCTTGTTCAAAAACTAAATAATTAGAAAAATGGCACAACAACAGNTAATCACTTTTGATCCAGATGTNGCTGTTCCATATGGTGTAAATCTTACCATATTTTCTGGTGCNGATTTTAACACTACTTTTACNNTTAGAACTTCTGCTGGTTCNAGTATAGANTTTTCNAACTANACTGGAANAAGNAANATGAANAANTCTTCTATTGGAACTGCAAATACTTTTGGNGTGACNCTTGGNGATNCNNATGGNANAGTNACTCTTTCTATGGGTTCAACTGTNACNAGNNGTTTATCTGAGGGTAGATATCTATANGATNTNAANGTAAGTTCTGGTTCTACTTTCTTTAANATNATAGANGGTAATGTGCTTGTAAGAACAGGTATTTCAACTTAGAGGTGAAGAATGGCTCAACCAAGTTCCAGAGAAGGATTAATAGATTACGCAAAGAGACAGCTTGGATTCCCTGTCTTAGAGATTAACGTCGCAGATGAACAGTTTCAAGATCTGTTAGATGATGCTATTCAGATATATCAAGAGAGACATTATGATGGTATCGCTAGGATGTATCTTAAATATAAGATTACACAAGATGATATTGACAGAGGACAAGCGAGAGGAGGAGATTCAACTTTAGGAATATCAACAACAACTACGACATCGACAGTTGGATTATCAACAACTTTTAATATAGAAGAAAATAATAATTATATACAAATGCCTCCTTCTGTAATCGGAGTAAATCAGATATTTAAAGTTAGATCAGATACAGTCTATGATGGTCTATTTAATATTCGTTATCAGTTATTCTTAAATGACTTGTATGCATTTGGATCAATTGATCTTCTTCAATATGCGATGGTTCAGACTAAACTCGAAGATATCACTTTCTTATTAAATCCAGATGTAAGATATCGATTTAATATTCGTCAAGATCGTCTTTACATCGATGTTGATTGGGCACAAATAAACAAGGATGATTACTTTGTTATTGATTGTTTCCGAATCTTAGATCCAGACGATTTTACAAAAGTGTATAATGATCAGTTTTTAAAAAGATATTTTACTGCATTATGTAAGAAGCAATGGGGACAAAATTTAATCAAGTTTCAAGGCGTTCAATTACCTGGCGGTATTCAGTTAAATGGTCGTCAGATATATGATGATGGTGTTGCAGAGTTGGCTGAGATAAGATCTAAGATGTCAAGTGATTATGAAATGCCACCACTTGATATGATTGGATAATGTTAAATCCTTTTTTTCTACAGGGTTCTCAAGGAGAACAAGGTTTAGTACAAGACTTAATTAATGAACAATTAAGGATGTATGGTCTTGACTGTCATTATATTCCTCGTAAGTTGATGACATCAAGAACCATCATGAGAGAGGTAACTGAATCTAGATTTGATCAAGCCTTCCCTCTTGAAGCGTACTTAATGAATGTAGATGGATATGCTGGACAAGGAGATATACTTACAAAATTTGGTGTTCGAGTTACAACTGAAGCGACATTTGTAATCTCAAGAGAAAGATTCGAGGAATCTGTTGCACCATTCTTAGAAAAACAAGAAGATGATTATGAAGTGTCAAATCGACCTAGAGAGGGTGACTTATTATTTTCACCACTAGGAAAAAAATTATTTGAAATTAAATACGTTGAGTTTGAAAAACCAAACTATCAATTGAGAAAAAATTATACATATCAACTCACATGTGAAGTATTTGAATATGAGGATGAAGTCATTGATACAAACGTTAATGTGATTGATGAGGTTGTTCAAACAGATGGTTATATTGCAAGGTTAATTTTGTCAGATGTGGGTAGCACTGCAACTGCAAATACAACTCTTAACTTTGGTGCAGTTCAACAAATATTTTTACAAAATGATGGTTATGGATATCTTACTGCTCCGACTGTTTCAATCAGTACATCACCTGGCGTAGATGCAACTGCTGTTGCAATCATGACATCAAGATCTGGTATCGGAACTGCTAAATCTATCGATAGAATTCTTTTAATCAATCCTGGCAGTGGATACATCGGAATACCCACTGTAACCGTGCCAGGCACTGGTATAGCGACTGCTGGCATCAC
>FUFK010043030.1_pt1 | contig 26972 bp, 29 predicted proteins | sample 1021851 | NCBI WGS metagenome assembly FUFK01 (sample SAMEA51879418, study PRJEB19060) | metagenome
GCTACTTAATAAAAAGCTACATCGTTGGAAAATTCCTATCCGCACTACATACTCTCTTGCGCTCTACTTAAAACTGTTGTATAAAAACCACACTAAGATTTAATAGTACATAAATTGGTTATCTTTTTCTTAGTAAGATAACTGGCGCGAGGAGGCGCTGATTATATGACAACACACTTTTCAAATGGTGTAACAAACGTACCTGGCAAAATGCTTGGTTCGTCTGTTTTTACAAAAGCAAGACAACCTCTTATCACTGGTAATGATAACGAATTCGCTTTTCAAACTGATTTCGTTAAATACAATGCTGGTGATTGGACGATAACTGAAACAGCTGCAGCTTCTACACAAGCTGCTAATTACGCTAACGGTTGGTTAGTATTAGGGGACGATGGTTCTCCAAGTGCTAACGATGTTAACATGGTTGAAGGAGCTAATGTATTCAATTATCAATCAACAAAAGGACTAGCTTTCGAAACATCTTTCGCAAGTATAGATGTATCAGAAGCAAACATCTTTGCGGGTTTAGCTAATGATGGGGCTACAGATCCAGCATCTGTTCCAAACGATTGTATAGGTTTTCATCATGCAGAAGATACAACTACTATTCAGTTTGTAATTTCTAAAGATGGAGCTGCTACGTCAACTAACGTCCTTGATGCACCAGGTGGTTCGGCAATAACTTTTGCTGATTCAACTGTTGCAACTCAATCTGCAACTGTAGGTCAAATTCCATCTAACTCTGTTAGATTAGGGTTTAGATTTATTCCTGCAGGTCAAGAAGGTGTTACAACTGGAACTTTTAGAGTTTACTACAATGGAAACCCTGTTTTAGATCAAACTACTTTAACAAATGTTCCTGATGACATCGGTTTAGGGGTACAACTTGGTACAAACACTAAAGGCACTACAACTACTAATTTAATGGTAGATTACGTAAAAGTGCTAGGTGAAAGAGTATCATAATAAATTTAACTGGGGCCCTTCGGGGCCTTAGTGTAATTTAATAGGAGATAAAAATTATGCCAAACGTATCACACGTAAAAAGTAAACAAATAGTATTCGGAACTGACACAGATGCAATTTCTGCTGCAGCTACAAACACTACTTTAAGTTTATTAAATAGTGGACCATGGGTTAATGCTCAATCTGTTACGTTAACTTCGACAGGTAACAACTCAGGAATCACTTTTGCAGTAGTTGGAAAAGATGCTAATGGTGATGCTCAAACAGAAGGAACTGTTACTGGACCTAATAACACTACAGTCACTGTTTCAGGAACTTGGTCAGAGATTACTAGCATTACAGCTAGTGGATCAATTACGACTAATATTTCTGCTGGAATTAAAGATGGAGCAGTAACTGGAACTATCTTTGCAGGAAGAACTAGAATCAGAAGTATGACTGGAGTCGCTGGTGGTGGAGCAGGACGTGTTTATATTAAAAACAGTTCAGCAACGACTGGCCCAAACAGACTTATTTTAGATGTAGATAGCGGATCAACAATTGATCCTTACATTTCTGATGACGGTATTCTGTGTGAAGACGGAGCATATTTTGCTTACGATGGAACTGCAGTAGTAGGATTGTCTATACAGTACGACGGGTAGGAGGTTAGATGGCTAACACGACTTCTGGCTCTTATGTTTTTGACAAGAACCTAAGCATAGACGAAATTATAGAAGATGCATACGAACGTATCGGTATTCAAGGTACGTCTGGCTATCAATTAAAAACAGCACGAAGATCGTTAAATATTTTATTTTCTGAATGGGGCAATAGAGGACTTCATTTTTGGGAAGTTAAAAATCAAAATGTTGCATTAGTAGATGGCCAAGCTGTTTACACTTTTTATCGTTCACCATCTGATGGCACATCAAGTGGTATTAGCACAACTTTATCTGCAGGAATAAATACAAGTGTTACTACAATTGGAGTAGCTTCAGTTACAGGTATGCCAACAACAGGTGGTGTAATAACTATTGGAACAGAACAAATTTCATACACAGGAATTTCTAGTTTAAATTTAACTGGATGCACTAGAGGAATTAACGGCAGTACAGCAGCTACTCACAGTACAAGTGATGCAGTTTTACAATTTCCTATTGGAATGACAGATATTCAAGAAGCAGACTATAGAGTAAAATCAACTTCAGTTGATACACCTATGACAAAAATTAGTAGATCACAGTATCAAGGATTTTCAAATAAAACAGATAAAGGTTTACCAACACAATATTGGGTACAAAGATTTATAGATAAAGTTACAATGACTTTATATTTAACTCCAGGCGCAGCTCAGGATGGAAATTATATTAATTTTTATTACACAAAAAGAATTGATGATGTAGGTGCTTATACAAATGCAACTNATGTTCCGTATAGATTTGTGCCTTGTATGATTGCAGGTTTGTCTTATTATCTTGCAGTTAAATATGCACCACAAAGAGTTCAAGAATTAAAATTATTATATGAAGATGAATTATTAAGAGCAGAAGATGAAGATGGTTCTTCTAACTCTACATATATTTCACCTAAAATTTATTATCCGGGGATTGGTTAATGTCTGTATTTTCACAAGGTAAATATGCTTTAGCAATATCTGATAGATCAGGTATGGCTTTTCCATACAATGAAATGGTTAGAGAATGGAATGGTGCCCTGGTCCATGTTTCAGAGTACGAGCCTAAACAACCACAGTTAGATCCAAAACCTACAAGTGCAGATCCACAAGCTTTACAAAGAGCAAGACCTGCTAGAACAGAATTTAGTACACAAGATTTTTTACCTTTAAATCCTTTTACGACTGCATCTAACACAACTTTAACAGTTTCGTTTCCCTCTGGTGCATTACAAGTTGATGATGTTTTAAGATTTACAGATGTTAAAGAAGGTGTTGGTGGAGTATCAATTGCAAAACTTCAATTACAAACAACTTTAAATGGTGATATTACTGATAGTGCTACTACCATAACTTTGACTGATGGATCTAATTTTCCTACGTCTGGATTTATTATGATTACAAAAATTAATAGTGTCTCGGGTCTATATGAAAATGAAGTTATTGAATATACTGGTAGATCAAGCAATAATTTAACTGGATGTGTAAGAGGAAAATCTGCTCCTTATAGAGGAATTACTCCTCCTGCATCAACAGCAGGATCACATGATTCCGGAGCCACTGTATTTGGATCGTTTAAGGTTGCTTCTTTAATCGGAACAAGCTATGTTAACGATGCTAACACAACAGTTACGGATTATAATAGTTTTACATTAACATTACCAAGTGCTGCTAGTAGTAGTGCAACAGGTGGAGGATTTAATTGTGTAATTAGTCCTCTTAATATAGAGAGTTTATAATGTCAGGAGTTAAAAAATACGATTACAGCACATTAACTGCAGCGATAAGAAGTTATACTGAAGTTAGCTCTGATATTTTTACACAAGCAATTATTGATGAATTTATAATGGCCGCTGAATTTAGAATTTATCAAGAAAGTCCTATGGACTCTCAAAGATTTGTTCAAGAAGGCACGTTGGCTGCAAACGATAATACAATTAATGCGCCGGCAGGAACTTTATTCATAAGAGGTATCGAGGTTTTTGAATCTACAGCTAATACTGAAGGTAACGGAAAATGGTTAGAGAAAAAAGACCAAACCTATCTATCAGAATTTGTAGATAGAAAATTTGGTCCATCTGGAGAAATACAATCTCCTACAGATACAACTAATTCAGTAACAGGTTTTCCAAAATATTATGCAATGTTTGGTGGTGCTGATAATACTACAGACACTTCATCAGGTGGTATGTATTTAGCTCCTACACCTGACGCTAATTACAAATTTAGAGTCTACTATAATAAAATGCCAAATGGCCTTGGATCTGGCACTGGTTTTAATAACAACACATATTTAAGTACATATTTTCCTCAAGGACTACTTTATGCTTGTCTTGTAGAGGCATATGGATTCTTAAAAGGTCCGACAGACATGTTGACATACTATGAAAATAGATATAAAAATGCTATACAACAGTTTGCAGGTATGCAACTTGGAAGACGAAGACGAGACGATTATACTGATGGAACAATCAGAATACCAGTTAAGTCACCGTCTCCGTAATGAGGAGAAAATTTTATGGCTAATACATCGGCAATTTGTAATTCTTTTAAAGTAGAACTTTTAAAAGCTGAACATAATTTTACAGCTTCAACAGGTAATACTTTTAAGATAGCTTTATTCACAAGTTCAGCAACATTGGGAGCAGGAACAACTGCTTATGCTGCAACAGGTATGAATGAAATGAGTGGAACAGGTTATACTGCTGGCGGAAAAGCGTTAACAAGTGTTACTCCTTCTTTAGATTCTACAACAGCTTGTTGTGACTTTGATGATATTTCATGGACGTCTGCAACTTTTACAGCTAACGCATGTTTAATCTATAATACTAATTCATCAGATAAAGCAGTTTGTGCTGTTGCATTTGGAGGAGACAAATCTGTTTCTTCTGGAACTTTTACAATTCAATTCCCCGCTAAAGCAGCTACTACAGCTATAGTTAGAATCGCATAGGAGTAAAAAATGGCTGACGTTACATTCACAGTAACGGGTCTTTCTTCTACTGCATCAATAGGAGATCTACCATTTTCCGGTAATGAAGATGGATGGGGTCGTCTTACTTGGGGCCAAGCTGATTGGGGTGATGCAAATACTGTAGACCAAGGATGGGGACGTTTAGCATGGGGTATTGAATCCTATGGTGATTCACCTAATGTATTACTTTCAGGACTTCAAGCAACATCTGCAGTTGGTTCAGTAACTGCAGAAATTAGACCTGGCTGGGGAACTCTTAACTGGGGTGAAAATGGTTGGGGTAGTGTTGAAGAAGGAATTGAAAATTTAATTGGTCTTCAAGCAACTTCAAGTGTTGGTGCACTTACACCTGCTGATGTTGTAGGAATAACCGCACCATCAGCTGCTACTTCTGGTGTAGGTACAAGTCTTACTTTTGTCATTTCACCTACAGTTACACCAGATGGTCAAATAGCTACTGCTTCAGTAGGTCAATTAAGTTTAAATGATGGTGCTGATCATGTTCAAGGTTTAGCAACATTAGTGGCTACCACTGCAGTTGGTTCTATTTTACCCGCTGATGTAATAGGAATTAGTGGAGTAGAAGCAACAACCGACATAGGTTCAGTTGTTGTAACGGATGCTCAAGTATTTACTATTGGTTCTGCTGGTGTAGGGACTACAAGTATAGGATCAGTTATAATTGAAACTGCTTATACTTTAGCAGGCCAATCTGCGACTTCAGCAGTGGGCTCAATTACCCCTCAAGATGTGGTAGGATTGACAGGCCAAGAAGCCACTGTTAGTTTAGGCAATCCAGCAGCTTTAGGATACGGAGATGTTGATATTGACGGCAATACAAGCTATACTGATATTAATAAAACAAATAGTGCAAGTTATTCAGATGTTGACGTAAGTGGAAATACGTCGTATACAGATGTTAACCACGCGGCTTAGGAGAAAAAATTTATGGCATCGAGTTATACAAATTTAGGTGTAGAGTTAATGGCAACCGGTGAAAATGCCGGTACATGGGGTACAAAGACTAACACCAATTTAAATATTATAGAACAAATTCAAGGCGGTTATGTTGCGCAAGCATTAACTGATGGTGGAACTTTAACTTTAAGTAAAACTGATGGTGGAACAGGTGCAACTGTTGCAACAAGAGTTTGGAAATTAACCGGTGCTTTAACTGGTTCTTCAGTGGTAACTGTACCAGACAATTTAGAAAACTGGTATATTGCACACAACGCTTCTACAGGAGCTCAAACAGTTCAATTAAAAACAGCTACTGGAACAGGTACAACTTGGGCTACAACTGATAAAGGTCATAAAATAGTTTATTCAGATGGAACAAATGTTGTTGATCCATTTGCTGATTTTTCTGAAATTACACTAAGTAATCAAAACTCATTAAAATTTGCTGATGCTGATAATTCTCATTATGTAGCATTTAAATCGCCTGCAACAGTCTCTAGTTCAATAACATGGACTTTACCTGATGCAGATGCGACTGCTTCTGGACAGGCTTTAGTATCTAATAGTTCAGGAACATTATCGTGGGCTTCAGCAGGAATAACAACAGGAAAAGCTATTGCAATGGCAATGATTTTCGGGTAAAAAACAGAAGGAATTAAATTATGGCAAATCCAAATATAGTATCAGTTGCAACAATTGAAGGTGGTAACCTTGGTTTTAATTTAACAGCAACAACTACTACAAGTTTAGTTACTGTTTCAAGTGACTACATTATGAAAATTAATAGAATCGTTTGTTCAAACGTTGATGGTACAAACGCAGCAGATGTAACTTTATCTGTTACTAAAGCTAACTACACACCAACGGGTATTACAAACTTTGATGTATCGGGAACTTTCTTTTTAGCAAAAACAATTTCAGTTCCTGCTGATGCATCACTTGTCATTTCAGACACACCTATCTATTTGTTAGAGGGAGAAGTATTAAAAGGTGGAGCAAGCGTTGCTTCTGACTTAGATTTATTCATATCATATGAAGTCCTAATAGACTAGGAGGTTTAATTATGGCGCAAGGAAATGGCGGAATAATTGGACCAAACAATACAATCACACCAGTAGAACAACAGTGTGCTGTTACGCATACTAAAACTTCGTCAGGTACAATCACCACAGCAGCTAAGACAACTTCAGTAAACGTTTTAGTTGTAGCTGGCGGTGGCGGTGGAACTAGAGACAGAGGTGGTGGAGGTGGAGCTGGTGGTTATAGATTTTGTACTTCAGTTCCAGTTTGTGGATCTTCTCCATACGCAGTTGTAGTTGGTGGTGGAGGTGCAGCTGGTAACCCATCAACACAAACAGGAGCTGTAGGATGTAATTCAAGTTTTGCACCAGGAACACCAATAGAAATAACATCAGCCGGTGGTGGCAATGGAGCAACTGGAGGTGGAAGTAATACTGGAGCTGCAGGAGATGGTGGATCTGGTGGCGGAGGTGGTGGTATCGGACCAGGACAACCTGCTACACCAGGTGGATGTGGAGATGTTCCAGATACTACTCCCGATCAAGGAAATGATGGTGGAGATGGAAACGGAACAGAATCAGGCCCTGTAAGTAGGGGTGGTGGCGGCGGTGGCGGTGCAGGTGGCGCAGGTACTACTGCAACTACATCACAAGTAGGAAATGGTGGAGCAGGATCAAATGCTTGGCCGGGAGATTGTACATTAAGAGCCGGTGGTGGTGGCGGTGGTGGACAAAGTTCAGCCTCAAGTGCAGGCCCTGGTGGCGGTGCTGCTGGAACTACTGGACCAACTAATGCAAGTGGTGGGACTGTAAATACTGGCGGTGGCGGTGGTGGTTCAGGAAATGGTACTGCAGGAGCTGGTGGATCAGGTGTTGTTATTGTAAAAGAACCTGAAATAGATAATTGCAAAAGTGCACCAGGTGTTTGGCAAATGAATACAGTTTATGATTATGTTAAAAGTGGTTGTTGGTCAGGTTTTAATAGATTTGAAGTTGATGTTTTAGTAGTTGCTGGTGGTGGCGGCGGAGGTGGAACAATTGCGGGTGGTGGTGGAGCTGGAGGTTATAGATCTTCTGGTTATGGACCTTCTCCATTACAACGAGCTGCTGTAAAAACAATATTAGGAGCTCATACAATTACAGTTGGTGGTGGTGGAGCTGGTGGTCAAGAACCAGGTAATGCTGGTGTTCAAGGAAATAATTCAAGTGCTCTTTGTATAACTGCAACCGGTGGTGGAGGTGGTGGATCAGGACCTAATCCTGGCGGCCCAGGAGGATCGGGTGGTGGTCAAGGATATTGTGCTCCTGGCACAACTAAAGGTTCAGGAAATACTCCTCCTACAGAACCACCTCAAGGTAATGATGGTGGTACAGGAACTGTTCCAGTTCCAGGTAGATCTGGTGCTGGTGGAGGTGGAGCATTAACTACTGGTTTTAATAGACCAGGTCCAGGTGTTGGTGGAACTGGAGCACCTAACTTAATTAATTGTGGTGGAACACCTTTTTCAGTTACAACATTTGCAGGTGGTGGTGGAGCTTCTGGAAATGCTTATGGAGGTGCAAGTCCTGCAGCAGGTGGAGCTGGTGGTGGTGGAGCTGGAGCTGCAGCATGTGGATGTGCAACAGCCGGAACTGCAAATACTGGTGGTGGCGGTGGTGGTAATGCTCACAAATCTGGTGCTTTTGGTGGACAAGGTGGTAGTGGAGTGGTAGTTGTTAGAACTCCATCTGCTTATAGTTTAGCCGTATCTCCTGGAACAAATGCAACAGCAACTCATCCTGGAGGTGATAAAATAGCAACATTTACAGTTTCAGGGACGTTGACAATAAGTTAAATATAAATTATAAATTAATTTTTAGGAGAACATAAAATGGCACATTTTGCAGAACTTAAATCAAAAGTAGATCCAACAGGACATACTTCAGACACACATCAAGTAGTAGAAAGAGTTGTAGTAGTAGGCAATGACATTGCTGCAGGAGGAGGAACTCTTGGAGATAATGACATGCATGTTGATGGAGAAACATGGTGTGCAAATTTCTTTAAAGGTGGAAGTTGGAAACAAACTTCTTATAATAATAATTTTAGAAAAAAATATGCAGGAAAGGGTGATGTATACGATTCAGCAAAAGATAAGTTTTTATCCCCACAACCATATGCTTCTTGGTCATTAGATGATAATGATGATTGGCAAGCGCCCGTTACATATCCAACAGATACTACAGATAAAAGTATTTTTTGGGATGAAGACAATCAAAGATGGACTGCAACTGATTTTTCAGATCCACCACAAAATTTTAATTGGGACGCATCAGGGCTAACTTGGGTGTCCGCATAAGGAGACTTAAGACATGGCTAGTCCCTCAGGATCAGCAAACGGCGGAGTTATTGGAGCATCCAATAAAACTTCTTTCGGAAAAAATAAAATTACAGCTACTAAAGCTACGGGTTGTTTTACCACACAACCGGGAACTCGTTTTCTTAGAGCAGTTTTAGTAGGTGGTGGTGGTGGCGCTGGAAGAGATAATGGCGGTGGTGGTGGAGCTGGAGGCATGGTTTTACCTACATGTGCAATTTCAGTTTGTGGAAACACAGCTTATCCAATAGTTATTGGTGCCGGTGGTAATGGAAGAACTAATAACTGTGGTCAAGGATGTACCGGACAAGATTCAACAGGTTTCTGTTTAACAGCTAAAGGTGGTGGCGGTGGTGGAATAGGTAATCCTAGTGCACCCGTTGGTCCAGGAACTACAGGGGGATCAGGTGGTGGAGCAGGAGCAACCGATTCACCAGGTATGACAGGTGGACCTTCAAATCAATCTTCACAACCAGGAGACTCAGGTACTTTTGGTTTTGGAAATGCTGGAGGATCAGGTGGAAATGCACCAAACAGATCGTCTGGTGGTGGCGGTGGAGCTGGTGCTGTTGGAACCAAACAATCAAGCGGCGGTGGTGGTGGAAATGGTGGAAATGGAAAAGATATTACTCCAGTTTTTGGAGGATCAGGATCAGATTATTTTAATTGTGGTGTTTACGCTGGTGGTGGCGGTGGTGGAGCAATCTCTAGTGGAGCTGGTGGAACCGCGGGAACTGGTGGTGGCGGAACCGGTGGTGGATCAACTACAGTAACTGCAGGAACTACCAATACTGGCGGTGGTGGCGGTGGAGGAGCAAACTTTCCATCCCCAATGCCTAATGGTCAAAATGGTGGTTCAGGTGTTTTAGTTACAAAAGAATTATGCAAAGCAAGTGGTGTGTGGTCAATGCAAAGTCAATTTAGTGCAAAAACTGCAGGAACATGGCCAGAATTTTTAAACACAATAGATTATTTAGTAGTAGCAGGTGGTGGTGGATCTGGATGTAACAGAGCTGGTGGAGGTGGAGCTGGAGGCTATAGAGCTTCTAGTTATGGACCTTCTCCATTACGAAGTGCATCTTTAAAGTTAGCACCAGGACCTTTTGCAATAGTAGTTGGTGGTGGAGGACCAGGACATACAAGTTTTGGAACACCTGCTCCTGGATCAGATGGAACAGCTTCAAGTATTAATGCTCCAGGAACAGATCTATCGGATGCAATAACAGCATCAGGTGGTGGAGCCGGTGGACAAGGTAGAGCAGGCGGATCTGGAGGTGGAGGATTTGTTTGTGGTTGTGGTGGAGCAGGAAACGCAGGAGGATTTACTATTCCCGAGGGTAACCCAGGAGGTGTTGGTAAACAACCTGGATCTGGTGGAAGTTCAGGAGCACCAGCTTATGGTGGTGGAGGAGGTGGTGGCGCAACTGCTGCTGGAGCAACTGGTACTTCGAGTGCTGGTGGAGCTGGAGGTGCAGGAGCACCTAATAATATTAATAACAGTTGTACAACATACGCTGGTGGTGGCGGTGGTGGTGCATCAGCTTGTGGTCCTGGAGGATCAGGTGGCGCTGGCGGCGGTGGTGCAGGTGGAACAAGTGCAGCTGCAGGAACTGTCAATACTGGTGGTGGTGGCGGTGGTAGATCAGCCCCAAGTACTACTGCCTCAGGAAGTGCTGGAGGAGCAGGTGGTTCAGGTATAGTTATAGTTAGAGGACCAAGCTCAATTACTTTTGGAGTTTCTCCAGGAACAAATTCAACATCTACACACCCAGGTGGCGACAAGTTAGCTACATTTACTGTATCTGGAACGTTGACAATCTCATAGACAGTGTTATATTAAGTTCATAAAGACATATGAACCTTACAAACTATTATTGGTATTTTCAATCAGCAATTCCAGAACGTATCTGTGATGACATTATACGTTATGGAAAATCTTTACAAGATCAAATGGCTCGTACTGGTGGTTTTGAAAACAAAAAATTAAATCAAAAACAAGTTAAAGATTTAAAAAAGAAAAGAGATTCTAACATAGTTTGGATGAATGATCTTTGGATATATAAAGAAATTCAACCTTACGTTCATCAAGCAAATCAAAGTGCAGGTTGGAACTTTCAATGGGACTATTCTGAAAATTGTCAATTTACTAAATATGAAAAAGGTCAATACTATGGGTGGCATTGTGATGGTTGGGATCAACCCTATCATGCACCTAATCAACCTAGTCATGGAAAAATAAGAAAATTATCTGTAACAGTAACTTTATCTGATCCTAAAGAATATACAGGTGGGGAATTAGAATTTGATTTTAGAAACTTAGACCCAGATAAAAAACCTAATATTAGAAAGTGTACAGAAATATTACCCAAAGGATCTTTAGTAGTGTTTCCTGGCTTTGTATGGCATAGAGTATGTCCAGTTAAAAAAGGATCAAGACATAGTTTGGTAATATGGAACTTAGGATGGCCGTTTAAATGAAAAATAAAAAATTAAAACAAAAACAAAGAAAACAAAAAACTAAAATAAGTTTTCCAAAAAAATTAAGTAGAGAAGATTTTTTTAAGTGCCCTATATGGTTTGCGGATGAACCAGGGTTTGTAAAAGATTTAAATAAGGCATCCGACAAATATATTGAAAAATCTAAAAAAAATTTAGAAAAATCTATAGATGAACGTAATACAAAATTTGGCGATAAAGGAGACATGGGACATGTATTTCATTCAACTACTTTAATAGGAGACCCTAACTTTAAAGAACTTACAGATTATGTAGGAGCTACATCACATAATTTATTAATAGAAATGGGTTTTGATTTAACCAATTATCAAGTATTTACAACAGAGTTATGGGTACAAGAATTTGCTAAAAAAGGTGGTGGACATCACACATTACATACACATTGGAATGGTCATATATCTGGTTTTTATTTTTTAAAAGCAAGTGAAACAACGTCTCTGCCATTATTCGAAGACCCCAGACCTGGTAACGTTATGAATCTTTTACCAGAAAAAGATAAAACAAAAGTAACTTATGCATCATCACAAATTAACTATAAGGCACAACCAGGAAGAATGATATTTTTTCCATCTTATATGCCACATCAATATGTAGTAGATCTAGGTTATGAACCATTTAGGTTTATACATTGGAACTGTCAAGCTATACCAAAAGGAGTATTAAATGTCGTTCAAAAAAAATAAATATACAGTTTTAAAAGGAGTTATAAGTAGAGAGTTAGCAGAGTTTTGTTATGAATATTTTTTAAATAAAAGAAAGGTAGCACAATTTTTAATAGATACTAAATTTATTTCTCCTTTTACAGAATATTTTGGTAGGTGGAATGATGCACAAGTTCCTAATACTTATTCACATTATGCTGATATTGTAATGGAAACTCTATTACAAAAAGTAAAACCTATAATGGAAAAACATACAAGATTAAAATTATCTGAAACTTATTCTTATGCAAGAATATATAAAAAAGGAGATGTGTTACATAGACACAAAGATAGATATTCTTGTGAGATATCAACCACATTAAATTTAGGTGGTGATGATTGGCCAATATATATAGACCCAACAGGTAAAAAAGGTCAAGCAGGTATTAAAGTAGATCTTGAACCGGGAGATATGTTAATATATTCTGGTTGTGATTTAGAACACTGGCGAGAAGAATTTCAAGGTAAAGATTGTGGACAAGTATTTTTACATTACAATAAAGCAGGATCAAAAAATGCCAAAGAAAATGCTTTTGATAAAAGACCTTTTATAGGATTACCTGCTTGGTATAAAGGCTTTACACTACCTAAAAAATAGTTTATAATATAAGCTTGCAGGGGGATGACCCACCACAGATTCCCTCTGCTTTAATCTATTGAAATTCCCATTAATCTGCTATAACACCTAATAAACAGGTTTATATATGTTACAAAAATTAGGCTTTCTACCAGGATTTAATAAACAAGTTACAGAGACCGGAGCTGAAGGGCAATGGTTTGATGGTGATAATGTAAGATTTAGATATGGTAGTCCAGAAAAAATAGGTGGCTGGCAACAACTAGGACAATCTAAACTTACAGGAGCGTGTAGAGCGGTCCATCATTGGGACGATAATGCTGGTATTAAATATGCAGCCATAGGAACAAATAGAATTTTATATGTATACTCAGGGGATGTTTATTATGATATTCATCCTATTAGAGCTACACTAACAGGTGCAGATTTCACTAGTAGTAATGGTTCAAAAACTGTTACGATTACATGTACCGGGGCTCATGGATTAGTAGCCAATGATATAGTTATGTTTGATAGTGTAAGTAGTGTACCTGGAACATCGGCTTATAGTAATGCTACGTTTGAAGATGAAAAATTCATGGTAACTTCAATACCAACTACTACAACTTTTACAATTACAATGGACTCAGCTGAAGGCAGTAGTCCTATGACCAATGCTGGATCAACATCAGTTCTTTGTTATTATAACGTGGGACCAGCTTTACAGTTAGGGGGCTATGGTTGGGGAACAGCATTATGGGGTGGTATTGCTCTTGGTGCTTCTACAAATACTTTGGCTTCTACTATTAATGATACTGTAACAGATATTCCTTTAACTAACACTGCAGCTTTTCCTGCATCTGGAGAAATAAGAATTGGATCAGAAGATATAAGTTATACCAATAATAATACTACAACTAATATTTTAAGTGGTGGTGCTAGAGAAGTTAATGGTACAACTAAAGCGGGCCATAGTGCAGGAGCTACTGTAACTAATATATCAGGATACGTTGCATGGGGTGACCCATCTTCTGCTGACTTTACAATTGATCCAGGAATGTGGATATTAGATAACTATGGAACAAAATTAATTGCACTTATTTATAATGGTAGATGTTTTGAATGGGACGCAGCTGCTGGTAACGCTGTTAACACGAGAGCTACATTATTAGCTAATGCACCTACTGCATCACGTCATGTATTAGTATCTACACCAGATAGACACTTAGTATTTTTTGGAACAGAAACAACTGTTGGAAGTAGTAATACTAGAGACGACATGTTTATAAGATTTTCTGATCAAGAAAGCATTGATCAAACTGATTCATATACTGTTAAAGCAAACAACACAGCAGGCACACAAAGGCTTGCGGATGGTTCTAAAATTATGGGAGCTATTAAAGGTAGGGATGCAATATACGTTTGGACAGATACTGCATTGTTTCTTATGAAATTTGTTGGTCAACCTTTTACTTTCTCATTTGAACAGGTGGGAACTAACTGTGGATTGCTAGGAAAAAATGCTTGTATTGAGGTAGATGGTACCGCTTACTGGATGTCTGAAAATGGATTTTTTGCATACGATGGTCAATTAAAATCATTGCCTTGTTTAGTAGAAGATGCAGTTTATGATGACCTTAACTCAACTGCAAGAGACCTAGTTAATGCAGGTTTAAATAATTTATTTGGTGAAATAAGCTGGTTTTATTGCACATCAGCATCAGATGTAGTGAATAGAGTTGTTACATATAACTATTTAGATTCTACAACTAAACGTCCTATTTGGACAACAGGCACTTTAGCAAGAACAGCTTGGGTTGATTCATCGGTATTTGCTAAGCCTCACGCAACATACTATAGTGAGAGTGATGATGCATCGTACGATGTTACTGGTAATACGGACGGAAGTACTATATACTATGAGCACGAAACAGGGACCGATCAAATTACTGCAGGTGGAACAGTTACAGCGGTGTTAGGATCTATTACTTCAGGTGATTTTGATATTACTCAAAGAAGAGCCAGCACAGGACAAGTTGTAGGGATGCCTGATCTTAGAGGAGACGGAGAATTTATAATGAGAATTAGTAGATTTATACCAGATTTTATTTCACAAACAGGAAACACACAAGTTAGTTTTGTAACTAAAAACTATCCTAATAGTTCTGGAACTACTACAAATTTTAGTGTTGATTCAACTACTACTAAAAAAGATACAAGATTAAGAGCAAGATCAATTGCTCTTAAAGTTGCTAATACTGGAACTAGTGAAGATTGGAAACTAGGCACATTTAGATTAGACATACATCCTGGAGGAAGAAGATAATGGCACCGTTTTATAACTTAGGGGATCAAAATATTTATAATTCAGGACAATATTTTATTCCTCAAGAAAAATATAGATTAAATTATAATGCACCTATAATAGAAGAAGAGGAAGAAACAAGTTCTATTGGAATTCCTAATACTAATTCTTTTATAAATTTCGCTAATAATCAAAATAATAACAGAATTTTTGATCCTAATGCTTTTACACCATACTCGGCACAACCATCTGGAAGTTTTGTAACTAATAGAACTGATTACAGCAGAAGCGGTTATCTTCCTGGAACGGAACCTGAAGAAACTTATTTAGATAAATTTGGTGGTTTAATTAAAACAGGGATAGGCCTAGCAATTCCCGGAGGAAATTTTTTAATGAACATGGCAGATAACTTTGCAAGACAAAATAGATTAAATGCAACTGATAATGCTTTTATCGACATGCAGATAGCTAATCAAGAACAAAACATACACGGGTTTGGTAATCTACCAAACCAAGATAGATATGGATATAATAAAACAAGTATGTTTGGAAATTATGCGGATAAAGTAAAAGAAAGAGTAGAAATTGCTAATGATAGAATTGCTCAAGGAAAAGATTTAAGACCAATTGACAAATATTATTTAGAAAAAGAAAAAGAATTTAACACAATACAAAATCAAATAGATTTTAATAATTTTATAAGACAAAGAATGACTGCTAACAAAATTAGAGAAGCTGAAAAGAAAGGTATTAAATTAGGACCAACTGGCGTAGATATTCATGGTCCACCAACACCTCCAGATGGAGGCGGTGGAGGAGGCGACGGTACTTATGGGGTAGGTGCGGACAATCAAAAATCTTATGATTTTGGACAAGGATTTGGTGTTAGCGCAACAACCGGTGGTCCTGTAAGTAATAAAACTGGTAGAGGAAGAACAGATTATATGAATGGAGGTTTAACAAGTTTATAATGGCAAAAATTGTACAATCATTAACAAGAGCTGAAGAAGAATATAGCAGAAAAAATTTACAATCATTGGTCAGGGACCTTGATGGTGTAATAACAAAATTAAACTCTTCATTTCAGGATGAAGTTAAACAAGAAATAGAAGCTAAAAGTTTCTTTTTAGATGCATAATGGCAGTAGTAAATGAATATAGATTTTATGGTAAAACAACTACAGCAGCTGAGTCTGTTGATATGTTGGAACCAAGTGCAAATGAAACAATAATTGTTAGATCATTAAGAGTTACTAATAAATCAGGATCTAATACACCAACTGTTACCATAAAAAACAATGCATTTGAGATAGTGCATACGCAAACATTAGCAACATCAGCTAGTGTAGAAATATTAACTTTACCTTTAATTGTAGAGGGGGGCACTAAATTAGCCTATACTACAGCTGGAACCATGTCTGATGGTGTTGTTTTTGGTATAAGTTATCTGAATATTAAAAAGGAAAAGGTAGATTAATGGAAATAAAAAACGCAGAAGTAGAGACAACCTATAGACATAAGCAAACAGGCGAGATTTTTAAGGATAGAAAAGACTGGGAATCTAAGGGTTATAAGAATGAGGACATGGCACAAGACGTAAAAGTAATAATGCCGCCTCTTGATTTGTTAAGTAAAACGAAGTAAAACATAGGATTAAGGTAAAATTATGGCTATTTCAAGAATGCAACAACCCCAACAAATACAATCAGGAATAGGTTCCTTACAAGAACCTAGACAACGTTACTTTTTAGGTAAGCTTGTTAAGAAAGCTGTCCGTGGTGTAAAGAAAATTGTTAAAAGTCCATTAGGTAAAGCTGCTATAATAGGTGGCTTAGGTATGATTCCTTTCGGTGCTAGTAACGCTAGTTTATTTTCTAGATTAGGGGGTATGTTTACAGCCGGAAACACTGCAAGAGAACTTGCAATTATGAAAAATGCAGGTGTCAAAACTAAGTTTCTTCCTAAGTTAGGTGGATTTTTAAAATCAATGGTTCCTGGTACTGCAGGTTTTAGTGGTAAAAATTTAGCATTAGGTTTAGGTGCAACAGCAGTTGCAACACCATTCTTACAAAAAGCATTTAAGATGGGGCCTTATGAAGAAGTAGAAGAAGAAGTAGATGAATTTATTGGTCCTTACCAAGCAATGATGATGGCAAGAGCCCGAGATCCTTATATGAATTTTTTACCAAACCAACAATATGTACAAGAAGGATTTTACCAACCAGTAGCTAACGGTGGCAGAATAGGTTATGCAAGTGGTATGAGAGTTGAAGATGAAGAAGACGAAATATCTTTAGGTTTACCAGTGTTAATGCGTAGAGGTTTTCAAGACGGAGAGTTAGTAGAAGAAGCTTCTATGACAGAAGATGTACAATTACCACCAGAAGCAGAAAAATTTTTAAGACAAGAATATCAAAAATACGTAGCACAAGGTGGTGACTTATCGTATCCAGAATTTAAAATGCTTGTTCTTCAACAAGCGTCCGGGGAACAGGGACCAGAACAAGAAGATATAATGACTACTGAAGCAGAAACAATACAAACAGAACCACAAATGCCTATGATGATGGCTAATGGTGGTTTAACTAGTGTAGCTGGTTATAACACTCCTCCTGGAACAAATAAATTTAATTATCCATCAGGTGGTGTAAGAGTAGGTAGAGCTGAAGGCGGCTTAATGGATTTAGGTGGTATGGAAAAAGATTATAGAGCTGAAGGTGGATTTGTGCCAATAGGTAAGCGAGAGAAAGCAGATGACGTGCCTGCAAGATTAAGTGTAAATGAGTTTGTATTTACCGCAGATGCTGTTAGAAACGCAGGTGGTGGAGATATAGATAAAGGCGCAGAAGTTATGGAAAATTTAATGAATCATTTAGAAGCTGGCGGTAAAGTATCGGAAGAATCACAAGGCGCACAAGCAATGTATGATAACATGAAACAATTAGAAACAAGGGTAGTATAATGGCAACACCAGATTTTTTACAAGAATACGCAAAAGATTACGCAGCACAAGCCAAAGGTGCATATAGTGTACCGATAGCTACAGGTCAATTTACTGGTAGACAATTTGTTGCTGGTGAAGACCCATTGCAAACACGAGCTATTACTCTAGCTGAACAAGGTGTTGGTGCTTATAAACCATTTTTAGCTGATGCACAAGCTGCACAACAACAAGCCGCTACAACAATCGGTGGTCTTGGTGGTTTAACTGGTCCAGCAGCTTACCAACCTTTTATGTCACCGTATCAACAACAAGTTATTGATACAACCCTTACAGAATTTGATAAATCTAGACAAGCAGGTGAACAACAAATTAGAGACGCTGCTGTTGCGCAAGGTGGATTTGGCGGCGGTAGAGAAGGTGCTATGCTTGGTGAATATATGTCTAATACTTTAGCAGATAGAGAAGCATTAAGAGCACAACTGTTACAATCAGGATTTCAAAACGCACAACAAGCAGCAGCAAACGCATTTACACAAGGTAGTCAACTAGCTGGATTACAATCTGGTTTAGGTGCAGCACAAATGGGGCTATCTAATTTCCAAAGAGCAGGACTTGGTGCAGACGTTGGAGCATTAGGACAACTAGGATCTTTAAGACAAGGTCAAGAACAAGCAAGATTACAAGCAGATCAAGAAGCAGCTAGAACTGCAGCTTACGAACCATACGGAAGATTATCTGCATATGGTCAAGGTTTAACAGGTTTATCTGGTGGTGTTGCTGGCCCACAATACGCACCACAACAACCAGTTAGTCCACTATCATCAGCAATTGGTACAGCTTTAGGAGTAGGTGGATTGTATGGTAAAATATTTGGATTCCCGGGAGATAATTAATGAAAGTTTTAAATAGACCAATGTTTAGAATAGGTGGCCCTATTAAAGAAGGGATCATGGATGGTATTAAAGAACCAAGACAAAGGTATCAAGATGCTGGCCAAGTATTTAAAAATGTCCAAGCTAATTTACAAGCGGGACAAGTAGCAGATCCAAAAGTTTTAAACGCAGCTGCACAATTAGGTATTGGAAATCCATATAAAGATTATAGAGAGTTTAAACCTTACATGAGAAGAGTTGTTACGAAGCCTACTGATTTAAATATGGTAGGTACTACAGCAGCACAGGACGACTTTTCAGAATTAAGTTCTGATTTTGCAACAACTGTAAAAGATCCAGAAAGTGGTCAAATAATTATGCAGGAACCTCAAGGGCTGTCTCTTGAAGCTCAGGCTAATTTAAACTTAATATCAGCTACCGAATATGCACGACTTAAAAAAGCACAACAAGATTCAGCAAAAGGTAAAGGTAGAGTATTTGAAGGAGATGAAGCTCTTATCGTTGGAGATCCAAGAGAACTAGAAAAGGATACTCCAATAAATAAAGTTATTGCGGATAAAGGTAAGATAGAGGATACTCCACCACCAACTAAAAAAGAAAGAGTTAATACTATTTTAGAATCGTTAGGCTATGACCGTGCACAAAAAAATGCATTGTATGATGCAATGATTAAAGCAGGTCAAAGAATATCTAGAACAGGCTTGGGCGCAGAAAATTTAGTCTCAGATGTTATAGCAGAAACAAGTCAATCATATGACAAACCAGAAAAACTAAGAGAAGCTGCAAACTTAATGGATGCTCAACAACAATTAAAACTAGAACAAATTGAAGCTAGTAAAACAAATAAAAATAAAGAAGATTTAGCTTTCTGGACTGAACAATTAGGTTCTAAAGAAAAAGCAATAAGATATTTAACTAAAGATTCTCAAAGTTCAACTGAAGCATATTTAGCTGCTAAAAAAGCAACAGGTTCTGGATTAGATGGCGTTAAAGCTGGTATTGAATGGATGATACGTGCAGGAGAAGTTGGAGAAAATGAAAACAAAGGTGAAATAAGTAAAAAATCTCATAAAAATATAAAAGCATTTGTTGAATCAGATGAATTTAAAAGAAAAGGACCTGGAGTTTATCAATTAGAAGGAATCGTTGCTAGAATAGATGCAGATGGTTCAGTAGATATTATTAAATCATTTGGAACTATATCGGAAAAAACTAATAGCTGGTGGGGATTCGGTAGTTAGGAGGGACCATGGCCGAAGATTTTAATCAAGTAGGCACGATTGAATCGGTCCTATCCGGGATTGTTTCTGGTGCCATTGCAATACCTAAAGGCCTATTTTCATTAGGCGCAACACTTATAGATCTTGGAGCAGGCACAAATAAAGCTGCTGAAGTAGAACAATTCTTTGATGACCTTACAACATTTGACGAAAGAGCAGAAGCAACAGCCGCAGGAAAAATTACCGAACTATTAGTTAACATAGGTATACCAGGTGGTTATGGTTTTAAACTTGGTAGCAAACTTGCAGAGAAAGCAATCGATTCAGCTAAAACTGGTAACCTATTTAAAGCAAACAGTCCTAAACTAGCTAGCGCATTAAAAAATATGCGAGGTGGTGGCGGAGCATTAAAGCTTGCAGCCGGAGCTGTTACAGGCGGTATTGCTGAAGGTGTATTTGTTGGTGATGTAGAAGCAGCAGGTTCACTAGCGTTTGATTTACAAGATGATGAGAACGATCCAGGTAGAGAGTTATTAAACAGAGTTAAATTTGGTACGGAAGGTGCATTGTTTACAGGTATTATCGGGGGTGTAGGCACAGGGATCAAGAAACTTGCACAAAGAAATAAAAAATTAGATGTTAACAATAGTAAAATAGATAAATGGATTGATAAAGTTGGTGGTAAACTTAGAGCAAGAGGCGACAAGACTCCAGAATTTTTTCAAATGGAGAGACAACAAATAGGTTTAAGAGCGGGCGATGCAGCAGCTGCAAGAAACACATCAAGAGAAATAGATATTAGTATAGATAAATTATTCCCACCTATTAGAACTATTTTTAATAAACAAAATGCTAAAAACAGAAATAAATTTTTAAGTGACGTTAATGAATTATTATTAGAAGGCAATCCTAAATTAGATGATGAAGGTGTAATGACCTTTGGTGCATTAGATAAAGCTAAAAAAGCAAAAGTTACAGAACAAATAGCAAAATTTGCAAAGAACGCCGACCAAGCAAAAGAAATAGAAACTGCTATCTTTGGAGGTTTATCTACAATTAGAACTAGGTGGGGCAAATTATTTACTGAGGTTGGTGGTAAGTTAGACAAAAAAGAATTAAAAGAATTTAAAGATATATTTGGTGGTAAGTTTAAAGATTATTTAGGTGCAACTTATGATGTATTTCAAAACAAATCTTTAATACCTTGGTTTAATTATACACCAACAGAAGAAGCAATAAAAAAAACAAGAGCTGTTTTAATGCAAAGTGCAAGACAAGCTGGTAAAGAATTAGAAGTTCAAGAAGCAGATGATGCAATTGCCGGTATACTTAGAACAGTTAAGATGCCTCCTGGTTTTAAAATGGATAGAAACAATGTACCATTGTTTAAAATACCAAGTTTCTTTTTAAACAAAACTACATTGGATAAAGCAAATGATGCTAAACCAAAAGAGTTTGTGTCTATGTTAGATATAAAAAAAGGTGGGCCGAGAGAAGCTATTGAAGAATTATTAGGTAAACAAAACAATCCTATGCAAACTATCTTAGGTGGTACCGCTAAACTATCTGTCATTGCTAGACGAAATGTTTTCTTTGATGACTTAATTAAAAAATCTGATGAGCTTGAGGCCGCTGGTAAAGAGCCAATGTTTGCAAGAAGTTATGACGATGCTATGAAATTTTTTGGTGATGACTTTAAAAAAATAGAAGTTATAGATCCATCAGGTAAATTATCTATTAGTAAAGGTGCAACTAATCCTTTTGCTGATGCACAGAATCCTTTGTACGCAAGACCAGGTGTTGCAGATGCATTAAAACAAACATCAATGGCTACAGAAAATAATAAATTTTTAGCACAAATGTATGAAAGTTTAGTATTGTATCCTAAAGCTACATCACAGATTGCTAAAACAATTTTATCACCTGTTACACACATGCGTAACTTTGTAAGTGCGGGAGCTTTTGCTACAGCCAATGGTATCATACCAGATGGTCAAGCAATTAAACAAGCTTATCAAGCATTACAAACACCATTAAAAGGTACAAGACAACAGAATGAATTGTATGAAAGATTGTTAGAACTTGGAGTTGTAAACTCTAACGTTAGACTCGGGGACCTTGCAAGACTTATGGAAGATGTAAACTTTGGTGAGACTATGACATCTGACAAGGGTATGAGATTATTATTAAAACCATTATCAAAATTAAAATCTGTATCACAAGACTTATACACAGCTGAAGATGACTTTTGGAAGATAGCATCATGGGCTATGGAACAAAAAAGAATGGAAAAAGCATTTGAAAGAGTGGGTGTGGTTAGAGGAAAATGGTTTAAGAATGCAGCTGGCGAAGAAGTAAGATTAACAAAAGAATATTTAGAAGAACAAGCAGCTGATATAGTTAGAAATAACATACCAAACTATGACTATGTATCAGAATTTATTAAAGGTTTAAGAAAATTACCTATAGGTAATTTCGTATCGTTTCCTGCAGAAATAGCTAGAACAGGTACAAACATTGTAAGTAGAGCATTAAAAGAAATTAACGAAGAAATAATAGTTAATGATAAAACATTAAAACCGTTCCAAAGAACAGGATATACAAGATTATTTGGATTTACTACAACCGTTGCTGCGGTACCATATGGTGTGTCTCAAATGTTTGGAGCACTATATGATGTAACTGATGACGAAAGAGATGCACTTAGAAGATACGTTGCTGGCTGGTCTAAAAACTCAACTCTACTACCAATTAAAAAGAAAGATGGTTCGTTTGCATACATAGATTTTAGTCATGCTAATGCATACGATACATTAATTAGACCACTACAAACTGTTGTTAATTCAGTGGCTGATGGTGAAAAAGATAACGACGGTATTATGAATGACTTTATTGGTGGTACGTTTGAAGCTATGAAAGAATTTGCCTCACCATTTATTTCTGAATCTATTTGGACAGAAGCTGTTACAGATATATTAATTAGAGGTGGTAGAACAAGAGAAGGTTTCCAAGTGTTTAATCCACAAGACACCCCAGGCGACAAAGCTAATAAAATTATGGCTCACTTAGTAGAAGCACAAATGCCTTTCTCACTTAACCAATTAAAAAGAATGGACCAATCAATAGAAGAGGTTAATGTAATTACTAAAGGTAAGTTTGATAAGTATGGTCAAACTTATGATTTTGGTCCTGAGTTTGCAGGACTATTTGGTTTTAGACCTGTAGATATAAATGCAGAACGAGTTATAAATTTTAAAATTGCAGACTTTCAAAAAGGAACTAGGGATTCTAGATCTTTATTTACTAGAGAAACTTTAAGAGGTGGACCAATTGAGCCTAGAACTATTGTAGATTCTTTTATTAATGCTAATCGTGCTTTGTTTGGCGTACAAAAAAATATGAAATTAGATATGGAAGCAGGAGAAACTTTAGGTTTGTCTTCATATCAAATTGAAGAAGCTTTTGATAGAGTTGGAACAAGAGCGTACAGTGCTTTAAGAGAAGGAAGTTTTCAACCATTTAGACCATCTAAAGAAATACGATTAGCTTTTGAACAAAATGCAATTAAATTAGGTTTAGATAATCCTTTTAATGAAGCTGAAAGCGCTATTGATAGTATAGCTGACGAACTTAGTTATGTATCATTAGATGAACCAGTATTTCCATCAATAGATAATCCATTAATGCCAATAATGGAGGACACGCCTATCACACCTACATCATTAAATCTACCACAAATTGATCAATCCGTTATGACACAAACGCAGGCAGCTAATCAATTTTCTAACTTGACAATGGANCAAAAAATCCGTTTACTATTTCCAAATGGCTAAAAACGCATTACAAAAAATAGAAGAACACGAGAAACTTTGCAGAATAATGCAAAAGCAGACTCATGATAAGATACATAAGCTAGAACGTCAAATAAACCGTATAGAAAGTATCTTATTAGTGTCTACTGGAGCATTGATTACTGGTATGGGTTATGTTATATTTACTTTAATCTTACAATAAAAAATCATGAATCTTTCACGTAACTTCAGCCTCCACGAATTAACTAAATCGGATACAGCAATCCGAAAAGGTATTGATAATAATCCTAGTGCAGATCAAATAGATAAACTAAAAGCATTGTGCGAAAACATTCTTCAACCGGTACGTGACCACTTCGGCAGAGTCAAGGTAACGAGCGGTTTTCGTAGCGTAGATTTGTGTCTTGCCATCGGCAGCTCAGCGAACAGCCAACATGCTAAAGCAGAGGCGGCGGATTTTGAGGTTATAGGCACAGACAACGCAGAGCTTGCAGACTGGATATATAAAAATTTAGAACCAGATCAATTGATCCTCGAGTACTACACTCCCGGCGAACCAAATTCGGGCTGGATACATTGCAGCTGGATACCTGAAGGTAGACGTGCACAATTTATGCACGCTTATAGATTTGATGGTAAAACAAAATATAAACCTATAACAGGTTCCGCTAGGGATTTAGTTTAAATCCATTCTTTTAATTCTTCACCCATAATCTGAGTTGCAATATTAACTTTTTCTTTTAAAGCTTTAACAATTCTTTCATCAACAGTTTTTTCACACATAATATCTATATAGGTCATTGGATATTTTTGTCCTATCCTATCTATCCTTGCTTCAGATTGTTGTCTCTTTTCCAGGTCATAACCATTAGAATAATATATCATAGTGGACGCGGCAGTTAATGTAATACCATAACCACCTGTTTGTGTAGTGCCAACAAAAAATCTACATTCATCATTATTTTGAAATTTTTTAATATTTTTTTGACGATCGGCCATAGGAGTCAAACCATAATAATCTACAAAACTATTTTCGCCAAACTTTTTTGATATCTCCCTTAAAATCCTATTTACATCTCTTTGCCAATGTGCCCATATAACTACTTTTCCTTCTACTTCTTCTAATACATCCATTAATTCTGGTAATCGATTAGATGGCACCTCTTGAAAAGAACCATCATCGGCAGTAAAGTGTCCGCAAGTAATTTGTTGTAACCTCATTAGTTGAGTAAGCACGGTGGCTGTACTCATCATTTTACCATTCATTTGAGCAAGAGCTAAAACTTTCATTTGTTTGTACAATTTAGTTTGATCAGGAGTTAATTGAACTATTCTTTTTACGTACGTTTTTTCAGGTAAATCTAAACAATCATCTTTTAAAACTCTGTGTGAAAAAGGTTTTAATTTTTCAGATAACTCAGCTAAGTGTTGATAACCTATTACAATTTGAACAGATCTACCACCAAAATTAGCAGTTTTCATTTTTGCATACCTAGTCCTAAAAGTATAATAAGAAGTGTGTCCCAGTAATTCTTTTTTAAGAAACTCACATTGTTTATACAGATCTAAAGGTGATTTAGTTACAGGAGATCCAGTTAATATTCTTTTGTATTGTGCATATTCTCCTAAAGAACATATATGTCTAGTTCTTTTAGCATCAGGATTTTTAATAGTAGTAGATTCATCAATTGCCATCATAGTTCTGTGACAACGTAGAAATTTAGCTGCAAATTCTACACCCTTTTTAGTTGAAAAAGCTTCTACATTCATAACTAAAATGTGAAGGTCTTCACCTGGCACAAAAAGTTTATTTAATTCTTTTTGTTGTTTTTTATTAATCATTGCTTGCCATAAAACATCAGTATGCTCTACGTGATCCGGCATATGTGTAGGTATTTCTTGTTCGTACCACGTTTTAACAACACCCTTTGGTGCCACAATTAGAACACCATTGATCTTGCCACTATCGTATAACATAGCAATATTATCTATCAGTACCTTTGATTTACCAGTACCCATTTCCATAAAATAGGCAAAGTACGGCTTATCCCAAGAAAGCTCTAACGCTTTTAATTGATGAGCGTAAGGCTCTGTTTTAAATTTATATTTCATAATATTTATTCTTTCTGTATTGACATCTTATATAGACTATCCTATATCTATTGTCAATGTTAGAAAGAAAAAAAATAGTATATGTTATTCAAGAATTACCGGGAACTAAAGCTGGCACTCCTAAAATAAATATTATGAGTGCAAGAGAATATGGTGAATTTAATTTTTTACTACCTGAATTTTCTCAAATAATATTTTCTCCAGGACCTTTAATTTTTAAATTAAGAAATTTATTAAAAAATTATACTCCAGAAGATTATTTATTATTAACTGGTGATCCTGCAATTATTGGTATTGCATGTTCTATAGTTTCTGATATTACAAACGGCAAATTTAATTTGCTTAAATGGGATAGACAAGAAAAAATGTACTATCCTTTAAAAATAAACTTATATGAGAAAGGAGAAATCGATGAACATTGATTTTGAACAAGACCAACGTGCAGATTTGGATGGTGCAAATGACGCCAATAAATTATCTGATCAAGTTGTAAAACTACAAAAGTTAGAGGATGAACTTCTAGCTAAAGAAGAGGAACTGAAAGAGCTGAAAAGAAAAGTAGAATTAGTTTCAGGAGAAGTTATTCCTACAATGATGCAGGAAATGAACATCTCTACATTAAAATTAGCAGACGGAACTTCAGTAGAAGTAAAACCCGTCTACGGTGCTTCCATACCTACAAAAAATAAGGAAGAAGCATTTAAATGGCTTCGAGATAACGGCCTAGGTGATTTGATTAAAAATGAAATCACTGTTGCCTTCGGTCGTGACGAAGATAACAAGGCACAGCAATATGCTGTCCTTGCGCAAGGTCAAGGGTACGAACCTGTCCAGAAATTAAAGGTCGAACCTATGACACTTAAAGCATTGGTCAGAGAGCGTCTAGAATCTGGACAAGAGATGCCCTCTGATCTTTTTAACCTGTTCACGGGCAACAGAACAAAAATAACAAGGAACAAATAAACATGAACCAAGTAGCAGA
>FUFK010038322.1_pt1 | contig 26971 bp, 28 predicted proteins | sample 1021851 | NCBI WGS metagenome assembly FUFK01 (sample SAMEA51879418, study PRJEB19060) | metagenome
CCGAAGCGGAGTTGATCCCGGTGGAGAGCCTGCGCCCGCTGCTGCTCGACGGCAGCCTCAAGATCGGCGAGCTGAACTACGACACCATCCAGGCCAGCAACATCGTCTTCAACGTCGATGCCAAGGACGGGGTGCTGCGCCTCACCAAGGCCTCCGGCGACACCCTGCAGGGCGGCTTCAACGCCAGCGGCCGCCTGGACGTGTCCGGCAACACGCCGCGCATCAGCTTCAAGCAGAACGTNTCCAGCATGCAGCTGCAGCCGGTGGTCGCCATGGCCCTGGACAAGGACCTGGCGAAGGGCATCTTCTCCATGGATCTGGACTTCAGCGCCTCCGGCAACAGCGAGAAAGCNCTGGNCAATTCCGCCAAGGGCAACGCCAGCATGAACCTGGCCGACGGCACCGTGCGCGGTCTGAACCTGTACGGCACCCTGGTGGGCGGCGTGAACGATATGCTGGGCCGCTTCCAGGGGCTCAGCGCGCTGATCCCCAACCAGGAATCCGGCAAGCTGCCGGCGGCGCTGTCCGAGGACACCAAGATCATCGATCTGACCACCAGGGCCAGCCTCAACCAGCAGGTGGCCAACCTGGACAGCCTGGAAGCCAAGCTGGATAAAGGCACCCTCTCCGGTAACGGCTGGATGAACATGCTGACCCAGGAGTTCGATCTGAAAATCGGCATGCAGTCCCCGGAGCTGGGCGGCAGCAAATACCTGGAGGACGTGACCTGGCCGCTGCGCTGCCAGGGCAGCCTGGCCGGCAGCCCCGCCAAGTGGTGCGGCCCGGACCGCGAAGGCTTCGCCAAGATCGCCCAGCAGGCGGCCACCAACGCGGCCAAGGGCAAGCTCAAGGAGAAACTGGGGATCGACGCGGAAGGCGACAGCACCGAGGAAGTGCTGAAGAACGCCGCCAAGCAGAAGGCCCAGGAAAAAATCCAGGAGGAGATGGGCGACAAGCTCAAGGGGTTCTTCAACCGTTGAGCACCGCCCCCGACCGCACCACCTTCAGCGACGCCGTGCTGGCCTGGTACGACCAGCACGGCCGTCAGGACCTGCCCTGGCAGCATCCGCGCACGCCCTACCGGGTGTGGGTATCGGAGATCATGCTGCAGCAGACCCAGGTCAGCACCGTGATCGGCTATTTCCAGCGCTTCATGGACAGCTTCCCCGACGTGCACGCCCTGGCCGCCGCCGACGCGGACCAGGTGCTGCACCTGTGGACCGGCCTGGGCTATTACGCCCGCGCCCGCAACCTGCATAAAGCCGCCCGGCAACTGGTGGACGAGCACGGCGGCGACTTCCCGGACACCGTGGAGGAAGTGGCCACCCTGCCCGGCATCGGCCGCTCCACCGCCGGCGCCATCCTGGCGCAGAGCCGCGGCGTGCGCGCGCCGATTCTCGACGGCAACGTCAAACGCCTGCTCAGCCGCCTGCACGCGGTGCCCGGCTGGCCCGGCAAGAAGCCGGTGGAGAACCGGCTCTGGGAACTGGCCGAACACTACACCCCGGACCGGCGGCTGGCGGACTACACCCAGGCGGTGATGGACCTGGGCGCCACCCTGTGCACCCGGCGGCGGCCGGACTGCCCGGCCTGTCCGGTGTCGGCCTGGTGTCAGGCCCGCGCCGACGGCAACCCGCAGGACTATCCGGGCCGCAAGCCGGCCAAGGAGAAGCCGGTGCGCCAGACCCGCATGCTGATCCTGCAGCACCCGGACGGCCGCGTCTGGCTGGAGCCCCGCCCGCCCAGCGGTATCTGGGGCGGCCTGTGGTGCTTCCCCCAGCTCGATCCCGACGACCGGCAACACACCGCCCTCGCCGAGCGCGGCCTGGACGCCCGCCACCAGGAAGCGCTGACCCCCTTCCGCCACACCTTCAGTCACTTCCACCTGGACATCGAGCCGCTGCTGATCCGGGTGGACACCACCGGCGCCGGTGTGCAGGATGCCGGGGGCCGCTGGATCAGCCCCGCCGACCCCGGCGAGCTGGGCCTGGCGGCACCGGTCAAAAAGCTACTGGAGCAGTTGCACGGCCCCCGTCAGGCCGGCCTGCTCTAACCCGCATCGGAGGTGCACCGTCATGACCCACACCGTCTTCTGCCGCAAGTACCAGCAGGATATGGAAGGCCTGGAAAAACCGCCCTTCCCCGGCCCCAAGGGCCAGGACATTTACGACAACGTCTCCCGGCAGGCCTGGCAGGAATGGCTGCAGCACCAGACCCTGCTGATCAACGAGAAGCACCTGAACGTGATGGACCCGGACGCCAGGGCCTTTCTGGACGAGCAACGTGATCGCTTTTTGAACAACGAAAGCGTCGAAAAAGCAGAGGGTTACGTTCCTCCCACAAAAGACGCCAACCAATAGCCAAGCGCGCTTGACGGGGCCGGGTCGAGTCGGTTTAATACGCGCCCAACGCCCGGATAGCTCAGTCGGTAGAGCAGGGGATTGAAAATCCCCGTGTCGGCAGTTCGATTCTGTCTCCGGGCACCATATAAAACAATGGCTTAGGCCATTTTTGAGAAGCCCGGCTCTTGCCGGGCTTTTTCATGTAGGAGCCATGTAGGAAATCGTTGAAGATTTTGGCTCCACCCTCCCCGCCTACCATCGCCCCATAACCCAACGAAAAACCACACCCGGTTTGGGTTCGTGTAGCACTCTGGTAGCACTCTCGATAAATCGTGAGTTGTCCGCACCGTGTCCGCATGACGTGCGGACAACACTCAGCACTGTAGTCGCCACTTCACTGCGGTCTCACTGAGCGTTCAGTAAGTGTTCAGCGAACAGTGGCCGAACAGACGGTGAGGGATCGCCCCCGGAAAGGGGGAAGGGGAACGCGTCGCTGACGCGTGCGGCACGCGTGGTTCAGGTGAAGGGGCAGGCGTTCAGGACGGGGGCAAGTGGGCGCGGTCGATTCCGAAGAAATACACCACAGGGCCAGCCGGGCCACCCTCCCGGCGCAGCCCCGCCATTGCCTGCCGCGCCCGGTCTTTCAGGCTGGCATCATCCTCGCCAGGGCGGCGCAGCACGTTGGCCGACAAGCCATTACCCGGCAGGCACTCCCAGCCATCATCACCAGGGCCGCTATAGCAACGTATCCAGTGTTCCATGGGCTGCCCGGTCGTGGCCTCCAGTACCGCCAGACGTTCACGCAACCGTTTCATGCCGCCAGCTCCCGTACCTGTAGCACAAACACGCCAGCGGGCAGCCTGTGCGCCGCCTCGCTTCTGATTGCCGCTATCAGGCTGGCCGGATCGTCGCCAGGGTAATCAGCTTCACCGTCCGGCCAGGTAACCCGGTAGCCCCGGAAGGGCTGCGGGGTCTCCACGGGGCGCATCACAAGGATTACAACAGGCTCACTCCCGCCTTGCTCCAAGCGGGCCAGCCGGTTCAGGGTTCGCGTATTCATGGTTGCTGTTCCTCCAGTGCCAGTAATCGCCGCTCGATTTCGTCCAGCTCTTTCAGCTTCGCCATACGGCCCAAGGCGTCCACCAGGGACGCGCCAACGTCCGGGGGCAGCTCACCCCGCCCCACTGCCACCAGCACCACATCCGCCTTCTCCGTGAGCCCTGACGCCTTTTCCAGCGCCGGTATGTTCACCATGGCCGCCGTGGCCTTCTGAGGCGGCAAGGTGCGCTCCAGCAGCAAGCGCATGGCCGTCATGTCACCATCTAGCGCCGCTTGCTTGGTGCTGTCCAGCAGGCCGGGCAAGTCCGCCTCCAGCTTCTCGCGCATCTTGGTGAAGCGGCTGCGGGCTCCCCTGGGCTTGCCTGCCGGGTTACCGGACTGGCCGCGCTTAAACTTCGCCATGCCTGATACCTCCCTGATTGATACAGGGCCGGATAACGCTTCTACCGTAGTTATTCGCGGTAGCCGTCTTGTAGCCCTTGCCTCTCTCTTTCGCCAGGTAGGAGCCACGCTCAAACGCTTGCGCGTATCGCTCCGGCTTGCCCCTCTCCAGCAGGTAATAACAGTTTTTCGGTGTGTAGGGCCGTGGCCAGTCCCAGCCTGCCGCTATTTCCTCTGCCACCTGTATCACCTTGGACGGGTAGCGCACTTTATGGCCGTCCAGCATGATTATTAGGTGGTAGTGTTGCTGTTTCGCCTTCTCCAGCTCACGCACCCACAGGTAGCCAATGCGGCTTGTCTTGTACTGACGGCCCAGCCGTTTTTTCATCTTTCGGCAGAAGTCAGACATAGCCGTATTGTCTCCACTGTATTCATGCTGGCGAATATCCAAGCGAACAAACAACACTCTGGCGTAGTGGCTCAGCATCGCATCCATTTGTTGTTTCAGCGCCGCCAGCACCTCCAGATAGCAGCCCCGGTTATCAGCGCCGTTAATGGGTAGCGTCATGCCGTCCAGACTGACCTGATTGGCCCGAATCACCTTTCGCACCCGTAAGGCCACGCGCCAATGGCCCTTTGGTCAGGATAAGAGACAGGAACCCTTCTATAGATATTATGAAATACCGGCGCTTTTTTTAGGACTGAAGAAACCCGCAAACCAGACGGCACAAGGGGTACAGCGCCATGCCCCTTCCAAAAACAGGGGTAAAGTATTGACATGGTTGGGCACCCCAAACGGGGCACCCGGTGAGCGTCTTGCCGGTGGTGCTGGCGGATCATATCGGCACCCCCCAGCGCTCCAGAAGTCGGGCCGCGTTCTCTCTGGAAGATCCAGCCAGGCGGTACCGGGTCACGGTGGTTTGCGTTCCGAAACGGTTAGGCACCTTCACGCGCTCACGGTCGAACACCAGCCCGTAACCGTTGAAAAGGGCACTTATGGTGGAGTGTAGGCAGTGGTCGCCAATACGCTCAGCCTGGAAGCGGTGAAGGCTGTGGCCACGATAGAACACCAGCAGGATGCGGGCCTGTTTCCCCGGCTTGCGGGTCGCAGTATCATTGGCTTGTTTCGGTTGGGTCTTGTCCCCGTTCGCAGCGGGGCCGGGCCGTCTCTCCTTCATGCCGCGCCCTCCTTCCCCAGCAACTGTTCCGCCGCATCAGCGGGCCACAACAGCCGCCCATTGGGTAGTTTTCGAGGGGTAACACCAAAGTAACTGCCGGTCTGGCAGAGTCGCACGCGGATAGATTCCGGCTTAATGCCAATTTGTGCGCTGAATTGAATGGTGGTCATGCCACCCTGATAAATACTTTTCATTTGTCAGAACTCCATTAAGTGGAGCCCTAACAATCGGCGTTAAGCGGATAGCAAAGGGGCGAGAATAAAATTCGTTTCATCCATTCAATCTTCGCCCTTTTGAGAAATGAAGTCCGGGGCTTGCCAACCGATAAAACGGCAATCAGCTTTTGTCAGCATTAACGCTGCGTCTTTCGCCGCTTTGGCTGTCCACTCTTGATTGAGAGCCACCGAGACCGCCGCCGCTACAGCTTGATAAAGAGGCTTTCCGTCAGAAGGCATTGGGGTGCCCATCATCAGCCGGGGTGGATTATCCATCGTTGCCAGGCGGTTCAGCAGCACCAGATGAAAAGACAGCATTGCCGCCGCTTCTGGCTTGTTTCCCTGTTGATCCAGCTCGCGCCGAAACTCTAGGCAGCCGTAACAGTCCCAAGCCCTCTCCGGTGCTATTTCCGCTGATTCAGCAAGCCCCTCCCCCAGCACCGCCAAAAGCTCGCCTATGTTTCGTTTTTCTTCCGGGTTCGACGGTGCCAGCTTCACACCATGCTTCTGAAGATAAAAAATGAATTTCGCCAGCGACAGCCCAAGCGATGGATAAGAGCCCGCCTGTTTCAGCACCTCCCCGGCTTCGGCCAACTCTCTCTGGTATTCCCTTGCCCCTTTAACGCGGCCTCTCCATCGCTGATATTCGTCTTGCTGGGCAGACCACTGCCGGGCATCCCACATTGCCCGCCATGTGTTTGTGGCTAGGTCTTGCGCCTTTTTCCTGCTCATGTTTTTGATCATTGGATGATAGGCCCACGCAAGGGAGTCGCTTTCTAAATAGGGGTTCCCATCTCTGGGCAATGCTTTCGCAGCCGCCCCCCGGCACGCCAAGAACCATTGAAAAAACGCATCATAAGACTCCCCCAAAGCATCGGGGCCAGGATGAAAATTCCACGGGTTATCTTCAATGCTAACCATTCACCACCCCCAGTTTTTTCAGCTTCGCCTTGGGGTCTGGTTGCTCCAGCCCGGCCTGTTCCAGAATCCAGCCCTCAATACTGGTGTGCCACTTGCGCAACAAATCCAGCGGACGCTGACGGTAGTGTTTTTCGGCAAGGGCGCTTGGCTTGTGGCCCTGTATTTGCGCCACGATGCCCACCGGGCATTCCATCCATTCAGCCAGGGTGCCGAAGGAACGGCGCAAGCCGTGAAAGGTGGTATGGGGCAGCCCAGCCATGGCCACCGCACGCTGGTGAGCGCGGTAAACGTCCGTGAGCTTGCCGGATTCAGACGTGGCGCTACTGAATACCCACTCATTGCGGCGGGGCAGCGCGTACAGCTTGCTGGCCAGATAGGGGGTCAGGGGAATAACGCGCTCGCCCTCTACCTTGTCGCCAAGGGTCAGGCTCCGCCACCGGAAATCCACATCGGCCCATTTCAGCCGGGCCATTTCTTCGCGGCGGGCTCCGGTGAGCAACAGAGCCTCCAGGTAGGCAGTCACAACCGGATTTTCATGCTGGCCAACCGCCTTGAACCAGTCCGCCAGCATCTCTTTCTGTAGACAATCCGTCTTGGCCTTGGGGGATGCCACGGCCTTGCGCACTTTTTTGGTCAGCACCTCGGACGGGGCCGCCAGCCCCTGATACCGGGGCTGATCCTCGCACCAGTGAAGGAACGCCCGCAGCAACCGAAAGGCCCGACCCGCTGCCGTGGGCCTGCTCTTGGATTCTTCCAGCAACCACCGCTCCAGCCGATCCGGCGTCAGGTCTACCAGCCGCACATCAGAGAGCGCATAGAGCGGCCCTGCCTTGGTTTTCAGCTTGGAGCGCTGGCGGGGCAGCCCCGGCGTCTGTATCGCCTTCTGGTGGTCTTTCTGGTGGTTCTCACTCCAGTGCTTGCTGTTTGCCTCCACGTACTCCGGCCACAGCTCGCCAAGGGTAACGGCCTGCCGTTGCTGTTCGTGGCGCTCTCGCTCTTTCTGGCGGGCCTGTGCGGCCTTTTCGTCGCGGGGATCTGTGCCAGAGTCCACCAGCACCTGTAACCGGCGCGCTTCCGCTCTGGCGGCGGCTATGTCCCACGCCTCGATTGATCCAATGGTGGTGCGCCCGTTCCTGCCATGTAACCGGAACTCGAACACATAGGACTTTGCGCCACTGACCGTGACACGCAGCCCAAGACTGCGGGGGTCGTCATCCCACACCAGCAGTTGCTGGCGGCCCTGTGGGCACTTCGCCTTGCGGATACGCTCAGGGGTGAAATGGGTGCGGTTTGGTGTACGCTTTGCCTGTGCCAAGGGGGAATCCTCCATATTGCCCTTTGGTCAGCCCTGGGGGTGTTGCCGCACCTCCGGGGCTTTCTTTTTGGGACTCAAAAAAACACCGGCTTGAGCCCGGCCCGGCAGGGGTCAAAATCCCATGTAGGAGCCATGTAGGAACTGTGTAGGAATTTTCCGCTAATTGAGAGGGGTTAACAAGGGTTAAGGCAAGATGCTGTTTTTAAAGGAAAGATACTGATTTACAAGGAAAAATAGGCGCAAATTAACGCCACCCAACACCCCCTTGATATGGATTGAAAATCCCCGTGTCGGCAGTTCGATTCTGTCTCCGGGCACCAGACGCAAAAAAGAAAGCCTCGCCAACCGGCGGGGCTTTTTTTTGGTTCATCGCGGATTACCGGGAAAAGCGGCTTTGATCTTCAGGAAGAAGTAGTCGCTGTCCCGGTAGCCATAGGCCATGCGTTTGATGACCTTGATGCGGTTGTTCATGCCCTCCAGCACGCTGGTGTTGAGGCGATAGGTGGCACTGGCGATGATGCCCTCGGCATAGGGCTTCAAAAGCCGAGCGAAGCGGATCAACGGCGCCAGGCCACTCGCCTGAGCCATGTTGAACCATCGTGTCCAACGCCACCGGGCGGCCCGCTCGGTGCGGGCGTACCAGAGCTCCTTGAGCTGGTTCTTCATCAGATACACCACCATCAACGGCTGATTCAGATCCAGTAACGTCCTCAGCTCGTCCGCCTGATCGGCCTTCAGGTTCTCAGGATTGCGCAGCAGCAACCACCGCGACCGCTTCACGGCCCGCCGTGCGGGCTTGTCCTGTCGCAGTTGGTTGGCCTGATCCACCCGGACCCGGTCGATCACCTCCCGGCCGAATTTGGCGATCACATGGAACAGGTCGTAGACCACCCGGGCGTTGGGGCACCAGGCCTGTACCTCCAGGTCCATGGCGGTGTTCATGTCCATGGCCACCGCCTCAATGTGTTCACAGTGCGCCCCCAGCCACTCGAAGCAGGGCCGAATCGCCTCCCGGGATCGACCTTCGCCCACCCACAGCACCTGCCGGGTCTCGGCGTCGATGACCACGCTGGCATAACGGTGGCCCTTGAACAGGGCGAACTCGTCCATGACCAGGTAACGGACCAGACTGAGGTCAGGCTCGGGCAGGTCCCGGGCCAACCGGGCCTTGTCGATGCTCTTGAGGGTGTGCCAGTGCAGCCCGGTCAGGCCGGCGATCTGCTTGAGCGGCAGCAAGGTCAGCAGTGTCTCCACGTGCTGGCGCAGCCGGTGGGTCAGCCGGGCTCGCGGGGCCAACCAGGACAGCGCTTCACGACCGACACCGCAGCGGGGGCAGCGCACCCGCCGCACCGGCACCTCCAACCAGACCCGGTACTCGAACAGATCCCGGTCTCGGACTCGCCGCCTCGTCGTGTCATGGATCAGGGAGCAGGATCGCCGGCAGCTTGGACAGCAAGGCGGCACTTGAGGGTCGGGGATCAGGTAAATCAGGCACTCGGAATCGGAGAGCGGAACGAACCGGGTCGCTATAAAGCCTTCCCAGCCCGAGCCGGGGAACGTAGCATCGCCCATGGCGGCAGTGTCCTTGTGTGGTTGCTTGGTCGCACAAACAACTTAACTCGGTTCACTGTCCGCCCCTACCTCTGAGTTCTCCTGTTTACTGACCTCTGAAGTGGCCCGGGGCGCCGCGGCTCACTGCTGAGCGGGTCTGGGTGACGCCCTTCCGGGACCCTGGAGGACAGGACGTCCGACAGGGAGCCCCCAGGGACGGGTTCACGGCGTTCCCGGAAGGGCGTCACCCAGACCTGCGCACCAAATGGAGGGGAAGCGTTCCCGCTAAAGCGCGATGAACCTTACTTCTTCGGCCAGCGCCGTAACAGCAACACCGTTAACTGGAAGAGCCCCCGTTGGGGCGACGTGATCGTGCGCGCGCAAATCGCTCCTGGCGAGGACGACCAGATCGGTGACGAAGAGAAAGACGGGTTGGCCGACACCTATGGTGTGTCCGCGACCTGGGACGGGGATGCCCTGTTCGCTGCTCTTGCGTATCAGCGCAGCTACCTGGAAGTGGACAGCCCGGTCCCGCCGCCGGTGACCGTGGCCGCCGACCTGGATCTGCTGCGTGGCACCCTGGGTATGGCGCTTGGTGACCTGGAGCTGGGCGCGATGGTCGAGCAGGTGCGCATTGATCCGGACGTGTCCGGCGCCGACCGCGCCGACGGCACCTCGTATATGGTCAGTGCCGGCTGGCAGTTGCTGCCGCGGGTTAAACTGAAGGCCCAGGCCGGTCGTTTCGACAGCAGTGATCTCGACTACGAGAGCGACATCCTGGCCGCGGGCGCCGACTACAAACTCGGCAAGCAGACCACGCTCTACGGGCTGGTATCCGGCTCCGACGTGGACTACACCTACGCCAACGGCACCGGCGATGACGACAGCGGCAGCCTGTTCTCAGTGGGGATGGAACACAAGTTCTGAAGAGAGCTTCAAGCTGCAAGCCTCAAGCTGCAAGCAGTCTTGAATCCGCTTGTAGCTTGTAGCTTGTAGCTTGTAGCTTGTAGCTTGCAGCTGGCCGGGCGGAGCCCGGCCTATGCCCAGCGCTTCAGTGCCAGCGAGGCGTTGGTGCCGCCGAAGCCGAAGCTGTTGCTGAGCACCAGCTCGGGGCGCTGGTCGTTGCTCTTGGTGAGAATCGGCAGGCCTTCGGCGTCCGCGTCCAGCTCGGTGATGTTGGCGGAGCCGGCGGTGAAGCCGTCGCGCATCATCAGCAGGCAGTAGATCGCCTCCTGAACGCCGGCGGCGCCCAGGCTGTGGCCGGACAGGCTCTTGGTGGAGCTGATCGCCGGAATCTTGCCGTCGCCGAACACTTCGCGGATCGCCTTCAGCTCGGCCAGATCCCCCACCGGGGTGCTGGTGCCGTGGGCGTTGATGTAATCCACGTCGCCGTCCACCGTGGCCAGCGCCTGGCGCATGCAGCGCGCGGCGCCTTCGCCGTTGGGCGCGACCATGTCGTGGCCGTCGCTGGTGGCGCCGTAGCCCACCACTTCCGCGTAGATACGCGCGCCGCGCGCCTTGGCGTGCTCCAGTTCCTCAAGCACCACCATGCCGCCGCCGCCGGCGATCACGAAGCCGTCGCGGCTGGCGTCATAGGCACGGGACGCGGTCTCCGGGGTGTCGTTGTACTTGCTGGACAGGGCGCCCATGCCGTCGAACAGACAGCTCAGGGTCCAGTGCTCTTCCTCGCCGCCACCGGCGAACACCACGTCCTGCTTGTTCAGCTGAATCTGTTCCACCGCGTTGCCGATGCAGTGCGCGCTGGTGGCGCAGGCGGAGGCGATGGAGTAGTTGATGCCCTTGATCTTGAACGGGGTGGCCAGGCAGGCGGACACGGTGCTCGCCATCACGCGCGGCACCATATAGGGGCCGACGCGCTTGACCCCGCGGGTGCGGGCGATGTCGGCGGCTTCCACCTGGTTGAACGACGAATGGCCGCCGGACCCGGCGATCAGGCCGGTGCGCTCGTTGCTGACGTCGGCCTCGTCCAGGCCGGCGTCGGCGATCGCCTGCTGCATGGCCACGTAGGCGTAGGCCGCCGCGTCGCCCATGAAGCGCCGTGGCTTGCGGTCGATATGGTCTTCCAGGTTGATATCCGGCGTCCCTGCGATCTGGCTGCGCATGCCCATTTCCTTATAGGCTTCCTTGAAGCGGATGCCCGGGAGGCTGTCCCGCAGCGCCCGGGACACCTGGTCCGCCTCGTTGCCGAGGCAGGACACGATTCCCAGGCCGGTAATCACGACGCGACGCATATGGTGCTCCATCAAGGTGATATTGTCGTACTAGCGGGCACTAAAACCCTTCCGTCGAGGTAAACAGGCCGACCCGCAGGTCTTTGGCCTCATAAATGTCCTCGCCGTCCACCGAAACCACGGCGTCGGCGATGCCCAGAGTGAGTTTGCGGGCGATCACCCGTTTCACGTTAATCCGGTAGGTCAATTTCTTGGCGGTGGGCAGCACCTGGCCGGAAAATTTCACCTGGCCCACGCCCAGGGCACGGCCACGGCCGGGGTTGCCCAGCCAGCCGAGGAAGAAGCCCAGCAGTTGCCAGGTGGCGTCCAGACCCAGACAACCCGGCATCACCGGGTCGGTCTCGAAGTGACAGTCGAAGAACCACAGGTCCGGGTGGATATCCAGCTCCGCGATGATNTCGCCCTTGCCGTANTCGCCGCCCTGGTCGGCGATNTGGCTGATGCGNTCGAGCANCAGCATGCCGGGCAGGGGCAGGCGAGCGTTNCCGGGGCCGAACAACTGNCCGTGGGCACAGGCCAGCAGGTCGTCGTAGGAATAGGCGGATTTTTGATCCGGATTCGCGGTGTTCACGTTATTTGTGCTCAAACTGNTTACTCCACACAGGCCGGGCTGGGTGCCGAACATCCATTGTTTTCACTCAGTATGGAACGGATCGAGCNCGATTCGTTCCAACCCGCCGGTGATAGTGTATGGATGCAAGATGACCTTTTGACTGCAAAATGGCGACGCTTTAAACACNGTGTCGACCCTGATGATAGNCACATAGTAGCAGAGCGGNGTCGTCGGGCACGACCGCTAAGCGTCTCAAAATATGTCCATGCCCGCGGGNCGCCAGGGGCGGCGCGCCGNTGGGCTTGCAAAGCGGGCCGCATCTGCCGATGATGCNCGCGCACACTCAGCCGGAGGAATAAGGTGGCGGCGGAACTCGGACATCTCTCCCTGTGGGTGGCCATAGCGGCGGCCCTGGTGNTGGCGGTATTCCCACTGATCGGCGTNTATCGCCGGGTGGAATCCTGGCAGCGCTACGCCCGGCCTTTGGCCTGGCTGCAGTGGCTGGCGCTCACGGTGGCGATGGTCTGCCTGGGCTACAGCTTCTATATCAATGATTTCACGGTCACCTATGTGGCCAACCACAGCAACTCGCAATTGCCGCTNGGCTACCGGCTGTCGGCGATCTGGGGCGGCCACGAGGGCTCCCTGTTGCTGTGGGGCTGGATGCTGGGCGGCTGGACCGCCCTGGTCGGCCTGTTCAGCCGCAAGGTGCCGCTGCCCATGGTGGTGCGGGTGCTGTCGGTGATGGGCATGATCGCGGTGGGTTTCCACGCCTTCATGCTGTTCACCTCCAACCCGTTCGACCGCTCGCTGCCCTGGTTCCCGATCGACGGCGCCGACCTCAACCCGCTGCTGCAGGACCCGGGCCTGATCATCCACCCGCCCATGCTTTATATGGGTTACGTGGGCTTCTCGGTGGCGTTCGCGTTCGCCGTGGCCGGTCTGCTGGCCGGCAATCTGGACCCGGCCTGGGCCCGCTGGGCACGCCCCTGGACCACCGTCGCCTGGAGCTTTCTCACCGTCGGCATCGCCCTGGGCTCCTGGTGGGCCTACTACGAACTGGGCTGGGGCGGCTGGTGGTTCTGGGACCCGGTGGAAAACGCCTCCCTGCTGCCGTGGCTGGCCGGCACCGCGCTGATTCACTCCCTGGCGGTGAGTGAAAAACGCAACCTGTTCCGCGCCTGGACCGTGCTGCTGGCCATCGTCACCTTTTCCATGAGCCTGCTGGGCACCTTCCTGGTGCGCTCCGGCGTGCTCACCTCGGTGCACGCCTTCGCCAACGACCCCAGCCGGGGCGCCTTTATTCTCGGCTTCCTGGTGGTGGTGGCCGGCGGCGCGCTCACCCTGTTCGCGCTGCGCGCCGGGCGCCTCAAGGGCAAGGGCGGCTTCAAGCCGCTCTCCCGGGAGGCCTTCCTGCTGGGCAACAATCTGCTGCTGCTCACCGCCACCTTCGCGGTATTGATGGGCACCCTGTATCCGTTGTTGGGCGAGGCGCTGGACATCAAGGTGTCGATCCGCGCCGCCTACTTCAACAGCTTCTTCGTGCCGCTGACCCTGGTGCTGATGGCGATTCTGGTGCCCGGCATGCTCAGCAACTGGAAGCGCCAGGACAGCTCGCCGTTGCTGCGGCGCATGCTGATGCTGGCGCCGGCGGCGCTGATCGGTGGCTACCTGGGCGCGCGCCTGCCCGGCGACACGCCCTGGGTGGGCACCCTGGCGCTGATCCTGGCCCTGTTCCTGGTGTTCGCCCACATCGACGATCTGGTGCGCCGCGCGCTGGCCTACAACCGGGGCTTCCTGGGCGGGCTGGGCAAACTCGGCCGCGGCTACTACGGCATGGTGCTGGCCCATTCCGGCATGGCGGTGCTGGTGGCCGGCGTCACCGTGGTCAGCTTCCACGAGGTGGAGCGTGACGTGCGCATGGCGCCGGGCGATGTGGCCGAGGTGGGCGCTTACCGCTTCGAGTTCGACACCCTCAGCGAATACGCCGGCCCCAACTTCGATTCCCGCAAGGGCCATTTCCTGGTCACCCGCGACGGCGAGCCGATCGCGGAAATGAACCCGGAAAAACGCACCTACCGCGCCAGCGGCCAGGTGATGACCGAAGCGGCCATCGACGCCGGCCTGATGCGCGATCTCTACGTGGCCCTGGGCGAGCCCCTGGGCGGCGACGCCTGGGCGGTGCGCATCTATCACAAGCCTATGATCCGCTGGATCTGGCTGGGGGCGCTGATCATGGCCCTGGGCGGCGCGCTGGCGCTCACCGACGCCCGTTACCGGAAAAAGATGACGCGCAGCAAGGCGGACGCGGACGGCGAGGTGGTTTATGAGTAAAGGCACCAACCCCTGGGTCTTCCTGCCGCTGGTGGCGTTCGTCGCCCTGGCGGTGCTGCTCGCCAGCGGCCTGGGCCGCAACCCGGAAGAGCTGCCCTCGGCGCTGGCCGGCAAGCCGGTGCCGGAATTTTCCCGGCCGTCGCTGCTTAACGACCGCACCCTCACCGAGGAGCTGCTCACCGGCCGCTGGCAATTGTTGAACGTGTGGGGCACCTGGTGCCCGACCTGCTACGTCGAGCATCCCTATTTGTTGGAGCTGGCGCGCAGCGGCATTCCCATTGTCGGGCTCGACTATAAAGACGAGGACGCCAAGGCCCGCGACTATCTGGCCGAATACGGCAACCCGTTCCGCGAAGTGATCGTCGACGCCGACGGCCAGCTGGGTCTCGACCTGGGCGTCTACGGCGCGCCGGAAACCTTTCTGATCAACCCGCGCGGCGAGATCGTGCTGCGCCACGTGGGTGAAATGAANCAGCGCGTCTGGGACGACAAGTTCGCGCCGGTGCTGCAGCAGGCCGGTGAGGCCCCGGGGGTGNCGCCGTGATCCGTCTTGCCATTCTNNTGNTCGCNCTGNCGGCCGCGCCGNCCTGGGCCGCCATCGACATTTACCAGTTCGANAGCGACGCCCAGCAGGACCGTTTTCACCGNCTCACCGAGGAGCTGCGCTGCCCCAANTGNCAGAANCAGAGCATCGCCGANTCCGACGCGGANATTTCCCAGGACATGCGCGAGCGGGTGGCGCGGATGATCCGCGAAGGGCACAGCGATGAGGAGATCGTCACCTTCTTCGTCGACCGCTACGGGGATTTCGTCAGCTACCGGCCGCCGTTCAATCCGCGCACCGCGATTCTCTGGGTGGGGCCGCTGACACTGTTGCTGCTGGGTGGCGTGGGTATCGTANTGCTGGTGCGCCGCGCCAGCCGCGAAGCGGAGGAAGACGATCAATGAGNCCGTTCATTGTCCTGATGCTGGTGCTGCTGGCGGCGNTGNTGGTGTGCTTNNTNNTGTGGCGNCGNGAAAGCCGCGCCGCCGGCGCNCCCNTNNCGNTCACCGGNCTGGCGNTNCCNCTGTTGGTGGNGGCGGTGGCCGGCCTNGGNTATCTGACCATCGGGCTGGACCGCAACACCCTGGACTGGCTGGCCGACCAGCGCCGCTACGANCCGGTGGCCGAGCGNGTGATCGCCGGCGANGCCCCCGGTGAGCAGGACCAGGACATCTCCGCCGCCGCGCTCACGCGGGTNNTGCAGTCGCGGCTGGTGCGCGAGCCCAGCCTCACCGGCTGGTACACCCTGGGNCTGCTCTANGACCAGTTGGGCGCGCCGGCCCAGGCCCAGGAAGCCGCCCGCCGGGCGCTGGNGATGGACCCGGACGACCACGCCGCGCGCCTGNTGCTGGCGCGCGGGCTGATCGCCCAGGCCGACGGCCGNCTCACCGACGAGGCCCAGGCGGAAATCGCCCGNGTNCTGGCGGACAANCCCCNNCACGACGGCGCGCTGATGCTGCAGGCNATGGCCGCCAACGAGGCCCGCCGNTTTGNTCTGGCGGCGCNGTCCTGGCGNGCGCTGCTGGCCCGTCACGGCGACGGCGAAGCCGGCGATCTGATCCGCCGCGGCCTGGCCCAGGCGGAGCAGCAGCGTGAGCGCAGCGAGCAGCTGCAAGGGCTCACCGTCACCGTGCAGGCCGACGACGTGCCCGAGGGCGGCACCCTGTTCGTGTTCCTGCGCCGGGCCGGGGAGAGCGGCGGCCAGCCGCTGGCCGCGCGCCGGGTGCTGGCGGAATCGTTCCCGATCCAGGTGACCCTGCGCCCGGGCGACTGGCTGCAGGCCTATCCCGCCGAGCTCGACCAGCTGCGCGTGGCCGCGCGCTACACGCCGGCGCCCGGCTCCAGCGTGGACCAGGCCAACCTGAACGCCGCGCCCACCGCTCTGGATCTGAGCCGGCGGCCGGCGGCGAGTCTCACGATTCGCCGCTAGGCGCGCCGCCACGGGCGTCCGCGATACCAAGGTCGCCCTTGTACCCGGGGGACCCGCACGGTAAAGTTCCCCCCCTTCGGGCGAGGGGAGCTCCTGACGCCCCTTCCATTCGCGGCAAAACGGAGAATCCTATGCGTGTCATCCTGCTTGGCGCGCCCGGTGCGGGTAAGGGCACTCAGGCGCAGTTCATCAAGGAAGAATTTTCCATTCCCCAGATCTCCACCGGCGATATGCTGCGTGCCGCGGTGAAAGCGGGCACCCCTCTGGGCCTGGAAGCCAAGAAAGTGATGGATGCCGGCGGTCTGGTATCCGACGACATCATTCTCGGCCTGGTCAAAGAGCGCATCACCGAGGACGACTGCAAGAACGGCTTCCTGTTCGACGGCTTCCCGCGCACCATCCCCCAGGCCCAGGCGCTGGTGGAAGAGGGCGTGAATATCGATTTCGTGGTTGAGATTGATGTGGATGACGAAGAAATCATCGAGCGTCTCAGCGGCCGCCGCGTACACCCCGCTTCCGGCCGGGTCTACCACATCAAGCACAACCCGCCCAAGGAAGCCGGCAAGGACGACGAGACCGGCGACGAGCTGGTCCAGCGCGACGACGACAAGGAAGCCACCGTNCGCAAGCGCCTNGAGGTGTATCAGGAGCAGACCCGNCCGCTGGTGAACTTCTACCAGGAGCTGGCCCAGAACGGCGAANAGAACGCGCCCACCTACGTGCGCGTGGCCGGCGTCGGCGGNGTCGACGACATCCGTCAGCGCATCATGGAAAAACTCAAAGGCTGAACTCTCCAGGGGCCCGCGNCAGCGGGCCCTCGCATCTCCCCCCTCCTATCACCCCGATAGCGTGCNCNCGNCNNCNGTCTCACCTATCATTCACCCNNCATTGGTTGTGATGCGCCCCCGCGCTTACTCAGGAGAAGGCTTGTTATGTCCGTGACGAAACCGGCGGTGGTCCTGGTCAATCTGGGCACCCCAGACGCGCCCACCACGGCGGCGGTGCGCCGTTATCTGAAGCAGTTCCTGTCCGACCCCAGGGTGGTGGAAGCGCCGCGCCTGATCTGGTTCTGGGTGCTGCGTCTGATCATCCTGCCGCTGCGGCCGCGCCGGGTGGCGAAACTCTACGCCTCCATCTGGCAGCAGGACTCTCCGATCCGGCTGGTGGCCCAGGAGCAGGCCGAAGCGCTGGCCGGCCGTTTCGACTGCACCGTGCGTTACGCCATGAGCTACGGCAGCCCCGGTTTTGAAGCCGTGCTGGATGAGCTGGCGGACCAGGGCCACGACCACCTGTTGATCCTGCCGCTCTACCCGCAGTATTCCGGTTCCACCAACGGCGCGGTGGCGGACGCTCTGGCGCGCTGGGTGCGCACCCGCCGGGAAGTGCCCGGGCTGACACTGGTCAAGGACTACTGGCAAAACCCCGCCTGGCTGGACGCGGTGGCCGACAGCATCCGGCGTTTCCGCGAACAACACGGCGAGGCGGAAAAGCTGCTGTTTTCATTCCACGGCATTCCGGTGTCCTACCAGGACAAAGGCGACCACTACGGTGAGCGCTGCCACCACTCCGCCGCGTTGATCGCCGAGCGGCTGGGTTTGCGCGCCGAACAATGGATGGTGACCTTTCAATCCCGCTTCGGCCCCCAGGAGTGGCTCAACCCCTACACCGATAAAACCCTGGAAAAGTGGGGTAAGGAAGGCGTGCGTTCGGTACAGGTGGTGTGCCCCGGTTTCTCCGCCGACTGCCTGGAAACCCTGGAAGAAATCGACGGTGAAAACCGCGAAGTGTTCCTGCACGCCGGCGGCGAATCGTTCGCCTATATCCCCGCGCTGAACGCGGACGCGTCACACATCGACGCCCTGGAAGCGGTGGTCCGCGCGCATTTATGAAACGCGGTGACGAGTGACCGACACGGGGCAGCCGAACGCTGCCCCGTTTTATTTTTTCTCCGCGCCCCTCTCCCCAAAAAAAACCGCTTTTTATTTTTTTACTGATTCCTACAAACTCTTGGTCAAATAATGTACCAAGTGATTTTTTTTTATGCTACTTTCCGACTGTCGCAGAAAAATGACGTCATAGATTAGGAGATCGATCATGGCCAGAGCAGCAAAAAAAAGTAGCGCTCAGAAAAAAACCGCGGCTCGCAAGACCGCCGCNCGCAAGAAGACCACNNCCACCAAAACCACCGCCAATAAGGCTCCGGCTCTGCCGAAGTCGGTAACCAACGCCGANTCCAANTNCAAACTTCAGGANAANGCGGTTACCCAGGCGGAGAAGAAAGTCGAACAGGCCAGCACCAAGCTGGAACGCCAGAAGAAAAAGATCGATGCGGAAAACGACAAACTCACCAAGCTGCGCACTGATCTGGCCGCCAAGCGGGACAAGGCCAAAGGCAAGGCCAGCGCCGCCGCCAAACGCGCCGTGGAAACCGCCCGCGGTCGTATGAACACCCAGCGTCTCAAACTTCAGGACCTGCGCGGCGAGAGCAAACTGATTCGCGCCGAAATCCAGGCCGCCAAGAAAGTCGTCACGCGGGAAAACAAAAAGCTGCGCACCGCCCAGCGTAACCTGACCACCAAGATGCGCGAGTACGAGCGCAAGCTGGCGAAGAAAGCCAAGGTGGCTCAGAAGAAAGCGGAGCAGAAGGCCAAGCGCGCCGCCCGNAAAGCCACNGGCAAGACAACCNCCGCGCGCAAAACCACCGCCAAGCGCGCCACCGCCAAGAANGCGGCCAAGCGCACNCCGGCGAAGAAAAGCGCCAGCAAGCGTCCGGCGGCCAAGAAAACCGCGACCCGCAAGACCGCGGTGAAGAAGACCGCCACCCGCAAGACCCCGGCGCGCAAAGCACCGCGCAAGAAAGCGGCGGCCAAGAAGACCCCGGCCAAGAGCAGCTGACCGGACCGTCCGCCCGTTCGACACAACGCCCCCGGCCCGCCGGGGGCGTTGTCGTTTCGGTCCCCCCCCATCCCCCAAAAAAAACCGCCCTGGGCCTGCCGCCGGGCAGGGGTGGCGCCCTGGCCAAGAAAGCTATTGATAACAATTCGCATTAGAGTTATTCTGCTCCCGAGTTTGAGGAGTGGACGTAGCCATGTACGTTTGTTTGTGTAACGGCATCACTGACGGTCAGATACGGGAAGCAGCCGAAAGCGGTTGCGACAGCCTGCGCGATCTTCGTCGGGAACTTGGGGTTGGCAGTCAGTGTGCTAAATGTGCACGGCACGCCCGTCAGGTATTGCGTGATACCCGTAACGCCATGCCGGCGGTCTCTTCAATCTCGGCAAACCGGGGCGAACCAGTCCAGTACTGGCCTCAGACCGCCTGAGGGCCGCCCCGCGCGAGAGCAGTCCATCAGCCTCCCAGCCAGGCCCTAGCCCAGCCAGGGAGCAGGGACGCCGGCCGCCTCTTCCGGCGTTCCTTTGAAGACTGATTCTCATTAGTATAACTACTTGTATTTACTCGATTTTTTTCCGGGTAAACCTTGTCCGTGCCCCCGTCTTGCTGAACAATAGTCGCCATTACCCCGCCGGCACGGAGAACGCACATGAAAGGCGACCAGAAAGTCATCGAATTCCTCAACCGCGCACTCGGCAACGAGCTGGTGGCGATCAACCAGTATTTCCTGCACGCCAAGATGTACAAGGACTGGGGCTTCCAGGCCCTGTACGAGCACGAATACCACGAGTCCATCGATGAAATGAAACACGCCGACATGCTGGTCGAGCGTATTCTGTTCCTCGAAGGCCTGCCCAACCTGCAGGACCTGGGCAAACTGATGATCGGCGAAAACACCAAGGAAATGCTCAACTGCGACCTCAAGCTTGAGCAAATGGCGGTGCCCGACCTGCGCGACGGCATCGAATACTGCGAATCCGTCCGCGATTACGTCACCCGCGACCTGTTCCGCGAAATCCTCGCCTCCGAGGAAGAGCACATCGACTGGCTGGAAACCCAGCTCAGCCTGATCGACAAGGTAGGCCTGGAAAATTATCTGCAAAAACAAATGGAAGCCGGCGAAGAATAAATCGCCCCCGCGGTCCGTTTGCGCAAGAAATCACCGCCCCCGGCTTGACTCCCCGGGGGGCATTGGGAATAATGCGCGCCTCTTGACGGCCAACGCCGCAAGGTCCCGCACCGGTAGCTCAGTTGGATAGAGCATCTGGCTACGAACCAGGAGGTCGGGGGTTCGAATCCTCCCCGGTGCGCCATACAAACTAAAAGGGCCCCGCTCAAATGAGCGGGGCCCTTTTAGTTTGTATGGCTTATACCGGGGAGCTATTTAGAGAACCCCCCGGGTTCGACAAGCCGGCCAAAAGCCGGCGCAGGACGTCGCCGCAAAGCGGCGACGCCCCGAAGGGGTGAGTCCGGCAAAGCCGGACGAATCAATCCTCCCCCCACCAGCGTCCTCCAGATCCACGCCTCTGGCATCCCGCCGGGTGGCCAACGCCACCCTTTCGCGGGCAAGGCCCGCTCCCACAAGTCTCTCCCCCCTTTCTTTCCCAATCCCCAACTCCTCGCCCCGAAGCACCCCAAGCCAGGCAAGCAAAGCAAAGCCAGGCGCCCCTCTACAAAGCCGCCCCCACACCAGCTCCCCCAACCCCTCCCACCAAAAAAATGTCAACAATCCACCCCCATCCCCCCACCAAACTCCCCAAAATCAGCCACCCCAGTCCCCCATTACCTTGCCTGTTGTCGACAATCCCGATACATTGCGCCGAATCAGGGCGCCGGAACCCCGCCCAAAAGGCGGCGGATCCCCAGCAAAACAGCCCACGCTTGAACCTACCCGGGAGCGGAGCATGAACGATCTATTGGCCCAGGGCGTACAGCTCATGGTGCTGGGCATGGGCGTGGTACTCGCCTTTCTTCTGATTCTGGTGGCGGTGATGACCGGCCTCTCGGCCCTGGTTCAGCGCTTCGCCCCCGAAACCACCGGCGGCAAGCCCGCCACCGCGCCGGCCCCGGAACCCGCACCCCGGGTTTCTCCACACATTCGGGCGGCCATCCAGGACGCCATCCGGCAACACCGCGCCCAACGCTGATCGGAATCTTCCCATGACGACAAAAACGCCTCTCGGCATCACCGACGTGGTGCTGCGCGACGCCCACCAGTCCCTGCTTGCCACCCGCCTGCGCCTGGACGACATGCTGCCGATCGCGGAGAAACTCGACCGCATCGGTTTCTGGTCACTGGAATCCTGGGGCGGCGCCACCTTCGACGCCTGCATCCGCTACCTGGGCGAGGACCCCTGGGAGCGCATCCGCGAGCTCAAGAAGGCGATGCCCAACACGCCCCAGCAAATGCTGCTGCGCGGCCAGAACCTGCTCGGCTACCGCCATTACGCCGACGACGTAGTCGACGCCTTCGTGGAACGGGCGGCGGAAAGCGGCGTGGACGTGTTCCGCGTGTTCGACGCCATGAACGACATGCGCAACATCGAGCGCGCGGTGGCGGCGGTGGTCAAACAGGGCAAGCACGCCCAGGGCACCATCGCCTACACGGTGAGCCCGGTGCACACCCTCGACGTCTGGGTGGAGCAGGGCAAACGCATCGAGGACATGGGCGCCGATTCCGTGGCGATCAAGGACATGGCCGGACTGCTCACGCCCTACACCGCGTTCGAGCTGGTCAGCCGTCTTAAGCAGGCGCTGGATATTCCGGTGCACATGCAGTGCCACGCCACCACCGGCCTGTCCACCGCCACCGCCCTGAAGGCGGCGGAGGCCGGCATCGACAACGTGGACACCGCGATCTCTTCCATGTCGATGACCTACGGCCACAGCCCCACCGAAACCGTGGTGGCGATGCTGGAAGGCACCGACCGCGACACCGGCCTGGATATTCGCGCCCTGGAGGAAATCGCCGCCTACTTTCGCCAGGTGCGGCTCAAATACCGGCGCTTCGAAGGCAGCCTGCGCGGCGTGGACTCGCGCATTCTGGTGGCGCAGGTGCCCGGCGGCATGCTCACCAACATGGAAAGCCAGCTGCGCGAACAAAACGCGCTGGATCGCTTCGACGCGGTGCTCGAGGAGATTCCCCGGGTGCGCAAGGACCTGGGCTACATTCCCCTGGTCACGCCCACCTCGCAGATCGTCGGCACCCAGGCGGTAATGAACGTGATGGCCGGCGAACGCTACAAGGCGCTCAGCAAGGAAACCCGCGGCATCCTGCGCGGTGAGTACGGCGAGGCGCCGGCGCCCTTCGACGAGGCGCTGCGCGAGCGCGCCCTGGAAGGCGACCAGCCGCTCACCTGCCGCCCGGCGGACCGGCTCGACAACGAACTGGACGCCCTGGGCCGCGAGCTGGAACAGCAGGCCACCGAGGAGGGCATCGAACTGGCCTCCGGCGAGCGCCGCCTGGACGACGTGCTCACCTACGCGCTGTTCCCGCAGATCGGGCTCAAGTTTCTCGCCAACCGGGGCAACCCGGACGCCTTCGAGCCGGCGCCCTCCGAGGGCGACGACGGCCAGGAAGAGGGCGTCTACACGGTCACCGTGGAAGGCCAGCGCTACACCGTCACGGTCAGTGACGGCGGCGACATCGACGGCATCAAACCCCTGGACGGCGGCGCGCCGGCGGCCTCCGGCGCGGCCCCGGCGGCCCCCGCCGGCGACGGCGAGCCGGTGCCGGCGCCGCTGGCCGGCAACATCTTCGAAGTGCTGGTCAAACCCGGGCAGCGGGTGGAAGAGGGCGAACGGGTGCTGGTGCTGGAAGCGATGAAAATGGAAACCGACGTGGCCGCGCCCCGCGCCGGCACCGTGGCCGAGGTGCGGGTGAAACCCGGTGACGCCGTGGCGGTGGGCGACGTGCTACTGACGATCGGGGGTTAAGCATGGAACAGCTCAATACCCTCTGGCTCAGCACCGGGCTCTATCAGCTCAGCGTCGGCCAGTTCGTGATGATCCTGGTGGGCCTGGTGCTGCTGTTCCTGGCCATCCGCAAGAACTTCGAGCCGCTGCTGCTGATCCCCATCGGCTTCGGCGGCATTCTCGCCAACATTCCGGTGGCCGGCTTGGCGGAACCCGGTGGCCTGCTCTATCTGATCTACGAGGCCGGCCTCACCACCGGCGTGTTCCCGCTGCTGATTTTCATGGGCGTGGGCGCAATGACCGACTTCGGCCCGCTGCTGGCCAACCCGCGCACTCTACTGTTGGGCGCCGCCGCCCAGTTCGGCATTTTCGCCGCGCTGCTGGGGGCCCTGGCGCTCAATTACCTGGGCCTGGACTTCTCCCTGGCCGACGCCGCCAGTATCGGCATCATCGGCGGCGCCGACGGGCCCACCAGTATTTACGTCACCAGCCGCTTGTCGCCGGAGCTGCTCGGCGCGGTGGCGGTGGCGGCGTACTCCTACATGGCCCTGGTGCCGTTGATCCAGCCGCCGGTGATCCGGCTGCTGACCACCGAAAAGCAACGCCAGATCAAAATGGAGCAGCTGCGCCCGGTGGGCCGGCTGGAAAAAATCCTGTTCCCGATTCTGCTGCTGGTGCTGGTGGCGCTGCTGTTGCCGGACGCGGCACCGCTGCTGGGCATGTTCTGCTTCGGCAACCTGATGAAGGAATCCGGCGTGGTGAGCCGCCTGGTGGACACCACCACCAATGCGTTGATCAACACCGTCACCATCCTGCTGGGCCTGGCGGTGGGCGCCAAGCTCGGCGCCGAACAGTTCCTGGTGCCGGAAACCCTGGGTATTCTGGTGCTGGGCCTGGCGGCGTTCGTGATCGGCACCGGCACCGGCGTGCTGATGGCGCATGTCATGAACCGCTTCAGCAAGATCCCCATCAATCCGATCATCGGCGCCGCCGGTGTGTCGGCGGTGCCCATGGCCGCCCGGGTGGCCAACCGGGTGGGCCTGGAAGCCAACCCGCAAAACCATTTGCTGATGCACGCCATGGGGCCTAATGTGGCCGGCGTTATCGGCTCCGCTGTCGCCGCCGGGGTCTTGCTTAATCTGGCTGGATAAATTCGGATATGAACGCCCACTGGCTCGAACGTCTCAATGCGCTGTTGTTCCGTTTGCGCCACGTCTGGGCGGTGGGCAGCTTCAGCCTGGGGCTGGCCAGTTATTTTCTGGTCGAGCGCCAGCCGTGGCTGGCGGCGGTGCTCACCGCCGTGCTGGTGGCCACCTGGCTGGTGCTGATCACCGAGAACATCTGGCTGCGCCGTTTCCGCGGCACGCCCATGGAACAGGTCGCCCAGGGCGCCCTCAAGCTGATGCTGCAGGGCGTTCACCAGGAAGCCTTCTTCTTCAGTCTGCCGTTCGTGGTGCTGCAGTGGTCCGGCGGCGCCGAATATTTCCTGTTCACCGGGCTGGTGGTCGCCGGCGCGCTGGTGAGCATCATCGACCCGCTGTACTTCCGGCTCGCCGGCCACCGCGCCTGGTATTTCGGCTTCCATGCCTGGGCGCTGTTCGTGGCGCTGCTGGTGCTGTTGCCGCTGATCTTCAAATGGCCCACCAACCAGGCCCTGGATGGCGCCGCTCTGCTGACCGCGCTGTTCGCGCTGCCCAGCTTCTGGCGGGTGGGCGGCCCGCGCCGCGCCTGGCGCTGGGCCGCACTGGTGCTGGTTTCCGCGTCGATTATCTCGGTGCCCTGGTGGGGCGCGCGGCTGGTGCCGCCGCTGAGCCTCTCCCTGGAGCACCGGGCGGTGTCGGTGAACTTCAACCGCGAACGCCGCCAGCCGCTGGTCACCGGTGAAACCTTCAGCCGGGAAGAGCTCGACGAAGGCCTGTACGCCTACACCGCCATCCGCGCGCCGCTGGGCCTGGGTCAGCCGGTCTACCATTACTGGTTCCATGGCCGCGAGCTGGTGGACAAGGTCCCGCTGAGCGTCACCGGCGGCCGCGAACAGGGCTACCGCACCTGGTCGCACAAACTGCATTTTCCTGACAACGCCAGCGGCCGCTGGCGGGTGGAAGTCCGCACCGCCAAGGAACAGATCATCGGCGTGCTGCGTTTCCATGTGACCGAACGCTGAGCCCGACCATGTGGCAGACCCTGCAAACCGCGCTCACGCCGTACATCCTGTCGCCGCTCACCGTGCTGTTGTGCCTGTCGGCCGCCGGCGGCTGGGTGCTGGGCGCCCGCCGCCTGGCCCGGCAAGGGCGCGCGCCCTCAATGTGGCGCACGCTGTCGTTCTTCACCGGCCTGCTGCTCTGCTACGCGGTGATCCACACCCAGTTCGATTACTACGCCCGCTACATGTTCTTCATGCACCGCATTCAGCATCTGGTGCTGCACCACCTGGGCGCCTTCCTGATCGCCCTGGCCAACCCGCTGCCGGTGCTGGCGGCGGTGGCCGGCGGCCGCCGCTTCCCGTTGCTGGCGCGGGCCTTCGCGCCGCTGCGGCGGGTGCTGTTCGACCCGGTGGTGGCCACGCTGCTGTTCGTCGGCCTGATCTTCTTCTGGCTGTGGCCCTCGGTGCATTTCGACGCCATGCTCAGCCTGCGGCTCTACGAACTGATGAACTGGTCGATGCTGATCGACGGGGTGATTTTCTGGCTGGTGATCCTCGACCCCCGGGACCCGCGCCAGGCGCGCACCTCCGGCTTCGGCGTGCGCTTTCTGATGCTGGTGGCGGCGCTGTTCCCGCAGATCCTGCTGGGCGCCTACATCACCTTCTCGGAGCCGGGCCTCTATGATGTCTACGCCATCTGCGGCCGCGCCTGGCCGCTCAGCCCCGCCACCGACCAGGTGCTGGGCGGCGTGCTCACCTGGATCCCGCCGGCCATGATGACCATCCTCGGCGCCCTGGTGGTGTTGAGGTACTACTTGAATTACGAGCAGCGAGGAGACTGATATGCGCATCCCCGGTTTGCTGATCGCCCTGTTCGCGGTGCTGCTGGCGGGCTGCGGCGAGTCCCCCGTGGCATTCCACGGCAAGGACATCACCGGCGTCATGAACGATCTCAGCTTCACCCTCACCGACGAAAACGGCGACACCGTCACCGAAACCATCGTCGACGGCAAAGCGGTGGTGCTGTTCTTCGGCTACACCCACTGCCCCGACTACTGCCCGATGACGCTGACGCTGCTCGCCCAGGCCATGAACACCCTGTCCGAGCAGGAGCGCGAACAACTGCGCGTGCTGTTCATCAGTGTCGATCCGGAGCGTGACACGCCGGCCTTGCTCAAGGAGTACACCGACTACTTCGGCCCCGAGGTGATCGGTCTCACCGGCAGCAAGGACCAGCTCGACGACGTCACCAAGCGCTACCGCACCGCCTACGGGTACGGCGACAAGGATGAGGACGGCAATTACGAGGTGTCCCACGGGCTGGCCATGTACGGCTTCGACAAGAGCGGCCGGGTGCGCCTGCTGATGCGCAACGACCAGCCCGTCGAACAGGTCGCCGACGACCTGAAAGCCCTCACCGACCTGTAACCGCGGCCATTGGATGGTGTGGTCCCTCCATCAGGGGCGAGATGCCGGGCAGGGCTGCCCGGCACCTCGCTGATGCGAAGCGGCCACCGCCACGGGTCAGAGAAACCGCCCGGACCTTTCTACGAAGCTCGGTTTGTGGGAACAGGCCTTGTGGTAGCCAGGCTTGGAGGAAATTGCCTTGTGCGAGCGGGCCATGCCCGCGAAAGGGAGCGAAGCTCCCGGCAAAGGTTGCCCCGCAGGATGCCAGAGACTTTTCTAGCTTCAGCGCCAACAGCCTCTCTGGAATCCTGCCGGCCGGCAAGCCGGCCTTTCGCTTGCAAGGCAAGCTCCCACAACCCGAGCTTCGTAGAATGGTCCTGGCGGTGATTTGGACCCGTGGCGGTACCGCTGCAAAGTGAGCGGGGCAATGGTGGTGCCTGTAGGGAGCTGTTTGGCCAGGGAGGGCCAAACTAACAGCGGCCAGGGGTGAGGCAAGCGTGTTGCGAAGCACTGCTTCGCGCGCCGCCGAACGCCGCCCAT
>FUFK010045230.1_pt1 | contig 26970 bp, 31 predicted proteins | sample 1021851 | NCBI WGS metagenome assembly FUFK01 (sample SAMEA51879418, study PRJEB19060) | metagenome
ACTTATCTAGAAAAAACCACCTGTGTTCCACCTACAGGGCCACCGCTTGCATGGCATCATGCAGATCGGATNGCAGTACGTGGGCATATTTCTNCGTTGTGCTGATCTTGGAGTGACNCAAAATCTTGGAGAGATATTCGATACGCATTCCNTTGGAAAGNGTCCGGGTAGCGAATGTGTGGCGCAGATCGTGCNAGACAAAGTCTGCTATTTTACTCCTGTCTAGACATNTCTCGAAAGANGTNCGGGTGCTNTTGACCCGGTTTCCTGTCTGGTCCACATGGACAACACACCATCTAAAGCTTGTGACAGAACCGCATACACATGCCGTGGCTCCTTGCGTTTGCGTTTGTGAGGCCAAAGAGCATGGTTACGCGAGAGACCGTTGGATGCTGGTGTGCTCTTAAAGGAGTTTTCCTCGTGATCCGCCACAAAGGGAAATAGCACGGATCTCGCATGTAATGGCTCAGTAGAGGCCAGTAGTGCCGGCGATAAACAAATGGATTTCAATGGACAGCCTTCAATAGTGGTGGCTGGTCAACATATCGTGTGCGGTTTTTCGCGCTGGTGGCGGAGTGATTNAGGAATCAGCAACAGTCACATGACGGCTTGCCGTCTGCATGGACCGTATATTCGTCGAATAGCGTGTCTGACAGTGGTGTCGAGAACATCTCTGCTGGTGGAAGATGCCCGAAGAACACGGGTAAACCTGATACCACTTCGGGCGTCGTCCAATCGGACTTCGGAAAGGCTAAGGTAAGATAAGACACTTGCGTGACATACTCGCCCGTTTTCAACAGNGACTGGACGANGTTGTCCTCAAGCGCTACATCAACCATGTTTTCCAAGTCTTCGCTAGCAAGCTGTTCGGAAAACACTTCATCCGGTTGCATTTGTCTCTCCTCTGGTAACAACCAGCCATTTGGTGTCTCAGTCCTATTTTTTCCGGACCGCCCGTGGCTGTATACTCTAGTGAACCACCCTGGCCTAGAGCACGTGATCAAAAAAAGGTTAACAGCGGTAAAGCAGCTCCCTTTGGCGACATTCGTCCAAACTTAGTTCGGCTAGCAATGGCGTTGATCGACCGAATGATAACTTAGCCCTCAATTATGTTCCCCCCCACTACCCCTGCCAAGTCCGCCGAAATGCTGTGGCGGCTGACGTCTAAAATAATGCGGTCTGGTTTCCGCCGTGTCGAACACGGCTAGCGTGATGAAGATACCAGCTATAAGCAAACTGTGCACAAGTGCACTAACACCGAATACGACAATCGACCCAACCCATAAGGAAACGACTAGACACCAGACACATGCAAGGATCTGCATGACAATGTGCCTTGTGTGGATGTCGGGTATTCGGGACAGCGGATTGTGCCTGCTGTCCATGATAAGCTTGTACCCATTGAGTACTTCGACGAACAAATATTTCATGATGACTTGCCTTTTTTTGCGAAGGTGTTGGCGAACTTCGATGCTTGAACCGTGGCATCTATTCGCGCAAAAAGCGAGTCGCGTTTTGTGAAAAACAGGTTTGCGCCCATTGCAACAAAACAGCAAAAGAGGCATCGGGCGGTCGCAAGCCCTCTACCAAACCTTGGTCAACGGTGCGTATGTCGGAAGAGCATTCTGCGTTTTGCTGTTTATCATAAGGATCAGCGCCACCTATTGTTGAGCGAGGTCGTAAAGGATCTTTCGAAAGGTTTTGCCGTACACTGTGAAGGGCCTGGATGTCGCGAGAGATGCAGAATAGGCATAAGACATATTTCACCAACGAAAGTTTGGCGTTATTCTTTCAATCCTTGACCAAGGATCTGAGGTCCATCAGTGTATCGCTCATCAATGATAGGCACCACAACCGCACGCATTTGCTGTAAAAACAGAACAAGACGGTTAACAAGAGACCGGTCTACTGATTAAGACACGACTAAAGTTTCATTACTTAAGAGATTGTATTTTGTGTGTAATCAAAATTGTTGATGATTCAACAAACCTGATCTTCGGCTTCGATGATCTCGTCAAGTTTCACGGCACAAAGAGCATTTGTGGCCTTACCGTCTCTTTCAAAGTCATGGAAGCTGCATGGCAAGAGATTTGGTCAGCATCACCTCCGAGACGGGAAGACCTTTCAGTAGCGAGCGGTTTCCCGGGACCCGGTACCAGGGATGGCTTCGAAATGGTTACAAGAGCTGTTTCGCGAGATACCTACAGGGTCATACCGGACGCCAAGCCAGGACCGCTGGTGTCTGAGGCAGCAAAGGGTGCCTATTTCTTTCAACTGTCCGACGGCAATCACATTATAGAACTGGGTTTGAAGCCTGGAATGCTGCCAAAAGATTTCATCCCCCGTCGACGCGCTATGGCACGCGGTGAGGCGTCGGCCTCCGATGCGGCGACCTTCAGGGCGANCCAATTCGAATTTTCAAATACCCTGCTTGCCCTAGCCCCCGAAGAGGCTGTCAATGTCATCGATGTAAGGCCCGTCAAACCATGACCCTCACCGTTCCCCTCCTCTTTGGCAAGTTCCTTTCGCCCTATGTCCGCCGCGTGGGGGTATCGCTCAATATTTTGGGGATCGCGTTTGAGCGTTCCGTGATCTCCGCTATCGATGACGAGAGCAAACGTGAGGCTGTGAACCCGGTTGGTCGAGTACCGGCAATGCGACTGGAATCAGGTGAAATACTAATTGAAAGCGCCGCTATCTTGGATCATTACGACGAAATCGTCGAACCGTCGATGGCCCTTATACCGGCTGCCGGCGACAGTCGTCGCGAGGCGTTGCAGGTGCTCGCCATCGCCACCGGCGCCATAGACCGCTCAATGGCCGCAAATGCCGAACGCCGACGGGCAGCGCCCGAACCTGCAAGATTGGAGCGGCTGCTGCGCCAATGCGGCCAGGGATTCGAAACGCTGGAAGATAAGCTTGCAGGACGCCGCTATTTCGACGGTAACCGGCTGCAGCAAACCGATATCACCTGCGCGATTGGCTTTGTATTCGTGAACCATATATTCCCGGGCACCTTGCCTAAAGCTGACTTTTCGGCGATTGCAGCCTTGTCAGAATATTGCGAGACATTGGATGCGTTCATAGCCGCCAGAATTGATACCGACAACGACCGGTAACGCCGGAACCCTCTAGAATTCAAACGAAAAGCGGAACAAGAGCGGACACGCTCCTGCCGTCATGCTCGAAGGTCACGGACTTGATCGGCACGCCATACAGGTCCTTCAACCTCCGCTCCGAAAGCATTTCCTGCGCATCTCCCCATGCCTGTCTGTCAGGATCGTGCATCAAAAGGACCTTGTCCGCCAAAAGCTGGGCTTGCTGCGGGACATGCGTTGTCAGAAGAACGGTGAGGCCATCCTCGGCTGTGATCCGGCGAAGCGTTTCCATAATCACCGATTGATTGAAGAAATCGAGTGCAGATGTAGGCTCGTCCATAACAAGTATCTCGCATTCCGAGGCCAGCGCTCGTGCGATCATAACCAATTGTCGTTCGCCTCCGGAAAGCTGGGTAAAGATCCGGTCTACGAAATCACCTATCCCAAGTCGATGAAGCGTAGTACGGGCAATCTGGTAATCCTTGTGACTCGGCATCCGGAACAGTCCGACATGTGACGCCCGCCCCATGACAACAAGATCGAGAACCTTGTAGGCGAAGGACATGTCGTTTTTCTGGGCGACATACCCTACGCGACCTGCGGTTTTGGCCGTCCCCTCGGCGAGAGGATGCAGTCCGATGATGGATTTAAGAAGCGTGGTCTTGCCCTTTCCGTTCGGCCCGAGAATTGCTGCTGTCTGCCCTCTTGCAAGAGTGAAACTGACATTGCGAAAGACCCATTCCTCGCCATACCGGAAAGCTGCCTTGTGAACTGCGATCATTTAGATGCCCAACCCTTATTGGCGGCGCGGCGCAAAAGATATGCAAACACTGGCGCACCTAGCATTGCTGTGATGATGCCCACAGGGATTTCTGCCGCTATTGACGCGCGTGCCACATTGTCAACCTGTATCAGATAAACCGCGCCGATCAGGGCAGCGGCCGGTATCAACACCTTATGGTCTGGGCCTGTGAGCATGCGAGCAAAGTGCGGAATNACGAGTCCAACCCAACCAACGACACCGGCAGCGGCAACAACAGCCGCACTGATCAACGCAACCGCAACGAGAACAATCCAGCGGGTTCTTTCAACCCTAAGCCCGAGCGATTGCGCCTCCTCGTCACCGAGCGACAACACGTTGATTTGAAACCGCATCAGATAGACGACCAAAGAGCCAAGAGCGACCGGAATACTGATCAGGAACACTTTTTCATAGCTTGCTGAGGCAAAACTACCCATCAGCCAAAACACAATAGCAGGCAGTTTGTCATCGGGATCCGCAACAAATTTGGTAATTGAAACCAATGCAGAGAAAAACGCACTGGTCACGATCCCGGAGAGCACGAGCATCAATATTGAGGCACGTCCCTGCTGCCTGCTGACCGTATAAACGATTAGCATGGCCAGAATGCCGAAGCTGAACGCGCCACCGATAAGCATCATCTGGCTTTCCGAGATCAGGATTGCGAAAGCACCTCCAAACGCCGCACCGGAGGAAACACCGATTATCTGCGGACCGACCAAAGGATTGCGGAACACGCCCTGGAGAGCTGCGCCGGCAACGGCGAGTCCCGCGCCAGCTAGCCCGGCGATCAAAATGCGGGGCATTCNTATCAGCTCGACAACGCGTTCTTCAACGGGTTTCCAGGTGGGCTCAAGGGGGATGATGCCGTCAAGGAGAATCGCTGCCACGTGATTTAGCGGCACACCGAACCGCCCGATGCCAAGTGACACCAGCACCGAAATGCCGAGTAACCCGATTAAAACGGTCCAAAGCCCCAGCCATCTTCCGATGGCCGGGGTCGCAACCCTACCTTGANATGCCACAGCTAAGGCCTAGCCCTCTGAAAAAACGTCGTAATTGGCAGCGTCTGCATTCATGTCAAAGCGCAGAATGTTCCTGACGTCATCCGCCGAAACCTCCTGGCCATACATGAACTGGTAGTTACTTTTTATCCGGCCGTTCATGTCCCATTGGAATTTGTCCGGATGCAGGATCATCGAAAGCCACAGCCACGTCAGCGGACTTTCCTGGTTTGGNGGATCCCAGCGGTATCCACCGAGCGGCATCTTGTAGACACGCCGATTCTTTACGGCCGAAACGTCTGCCAACAACGCATTGTTATAGACATCATCTGGGCTAAGTTTGGCTTCAAAGCCGTTCAGCAGAATGACTTCGGGATCCCAAGCGATGATCTGTTCAATACCGACCTCGGTGAACATGCCAAGTTCCCGCGCCGGGTTCTTACCACCTGCGAGATTGATGTAGAAGTTGTTGTAGGACGGTCCACCAGCAACGCGAAGCTTGGACAGATAGTTCATGAAGTACAAGGTACGAGGCTTCTGATCATCCGCGATGCCGGCTGTCGCTGACTTCAACTCCGCCATCACCTCGTCCCGCCATTTGATCATCGCTTTCGCTTTGTCAGGCTTACCGGTCACACTGCCCATTATGTTGAGCCATTTCCGTGTAAACTTTTCAGGACCAATCTTGATCAGAGCAACATTCAGGCCGGCGTTTACGAGAGGGTCGATGATATCGTCGTTGAGGTGACCCCATTGAAAGACGAGATCCGGCTCCAGCGCTAATAGCTCCTCGACGTTGGGTACGAAGCTGAAGCCTTTCCCGGTGATATTCGACGGGATGGACATTGCATCTGGATAAAACCGCTGGAGGATCCTGCCTTTGATCGCCGTTTTGGACAATTGATGCATGCCTACTAGGCGTTCCGTTCCCCCGTCTACCGAGATGAACATTGATGCCGCAGGGATTGGTATTGTGACCACTCTCTCCGCTTCCCCATCAAGAGTGACTTTACGGTCACGTTGGTCGACGATCGTAATCTGATCTGCGAGACAGATCCGAGCAAAACCCATCAGCAATGCGAACAGTAGGACAGGTCTTATTAAATTGTGCGCCATTTTCTTAGACCTTTCTTTTTAAATAGCTTTCCGTGAATGCACTAATGCCGGAGATTCCATAAACACCCGAAGATTACCAAACTCTGATATTGGTTGCCCGGGCCTCAAAATTATTTGAGGCGCTCGCTTGAAGACAGCGCGTTTGTTTGATCAAAAACCTGAAGGAGAAATTTTTTTACGGAACGTTACAAGTAGTAGAGTATGTAACGCCTTTAGCCTTTTGATCTGCCAGGTTTAGGCGAACTGGCAAAAAGATCGTGACACTTAATCCCTAAAAAACCTACTGCTAACGTCTCGCAACTAGCTATTGCGATTTATGGTTCGTAGTATTGTGGACAGTGTTGGAAAGAACGTGTGTATCACGTCCTAAACTGCAGGACCGACTGATATCCAGTATTGGTGTTTTCAAAAAATCTGTTACTTGGGAATTTCTGCGTTTTCGAATCGGTTGCGTTGCGGATATAGCAGGCCTGTTTTTTGATTTTTTCAGAACAGCAGACATTCACCACTTATATTTCAAATCATCATGGAAACGCTCTGGCCTCCGGCTTTTTCGAAATTGAGAAATGTAAGTTTCTCATAACCTCAATCGCCAAATCGACAGCTTTGGGAATTGCGTTGGCAACACTGGAATCCATCTCCGTGTCGAATGCATCCAGATTACAAGGCTGACAGCCAATTATGCGTACGATTGACGGCAGCGCTCCGACCGACTGCGCCAAGGTCAACGCCCTGATCGGTGTCGCATAATGCACATCGGCAAAATAGTCGCGGCGCTCACGATGTGTCATTTCTTCGGCTTTTGGAAGATCGGGTTCAAGCAGCCAAAGATCGCCGGGAGCACCGCCACGGTCAAAGGCGTCAAACAGGATGAGCAGCTCATACCCGCGCATCAGTTCCTGAACCAGATGGATACCGCCAATGCCGGTCTGCTGAACAATACAGTTTTCAGGCTTGCGCGGGTCTGTTGAAAGGCGTCTCGCGGCGTGAATGCCAAAGGCATCATCGCCCTTCAACTCGTTCCCCACACCCGAGACAAGGACGTTCATAACCTAGAACGCTGGCAGCTTGGGTTCGAACGGTATCCCGAAACCAATCATTCGCTGGCCGTCGGCCTCCACCCGTACTGGAAAACATTCGAGGCCAGGCCCGCCTCCCAGGCGCTTGCCATCCCGAACATCATAGGAACATCCGGGCCCTTCACCGCAATGCCACAAAACATTGTCCAGTCGGCCATCTGAAAACGGCTTTTTATGATTCGGACATATTGCCGACAGTGCATAATCGTTGCCATCAGCGCGCACCAGCAGAATACGGCCTTCGTCCATCTCACAGATATATGCAGACCCTTCTTCGGCGACCGCTTCTGGCGGCGCAGGAGACCAGTGAGGCAGGATAGTAACGTTCTCTGCCGAGACAGCATTGTCGTCCGTCAATGAACCCGGGTCATCATTGCCGATAAAATCCCAGACCTTCGCGCAACCCGGGGTTTCTGGCGGCAAGAGGTCATACATGCCCATAAGCGAATTGATTGCCGGGTCGGTTACCACCTGTTCCAGAACGCCGTCTTTGAAAAGACGCACCAAACGATGCAGCGCCTCACGATGGACCGCATCTATTCCTTCCATTGCGGAAAAAACTTTTTCCCGTGTTGCCTGGTCCTCGATCTCGTCAAGAGAACCGACCATGGTCGCAGCCTGGGCCAGCAGATCCTGCCATTCCTCATTGCTGCGGTAACCGACCAGTGCTTGATTCGAATCATCAACAGACATCGAACTGATCGCCCTTAATGATGATGGTGATCGTGGTCATGGTCACAAACTTCATCCCCGTCACAACAGCCGGCATTACATTCACCATGCGTGCCCTGCTGAAATTCAGTAAAGCTGTCGTAGAACATGGCGCCNGCTTCGCGTTTGCCGCCGTCGCTGAAGCTGTAGAATTCACCGTCACGCGTCAACGTTCCGTCACTCTCAAGGCCTGCCATGACCTCAGTAACCGTTTTGATGTCATTTTGAAGGAACGGCAGAACAGATTGCGGCGTAAAGCGGTCCCCAAACCCCTCGCCTTGGAACCAATAACAGATTTGCAGAACGTCCTCTCGGACAATCATTCTGTCNAGAGCTCCCGATTCCTGTTCTTGGCTCATCCTCTGACCTCCAATTATCCCGTAGCGTGGGTTTCAGAAAAGGAGCGTACAGGCAAAAGCATGTCAGCATTCTTTTCGGCGATCTTCACTCCAGTCGTCTGAACCCCTTCCAACACAAGCATGCGAACCGCTTCAACCATCTGGGCCCGCACGGCGAATGGCGAGTATCCAAGATCTCTTGAGAGTTCGTCTTCACTGTCCTTGTTCTTGTTCTCGGCCATNACAAGACGTCCAAAAGTGTCGGGGGCAAGATCAGCCTCGACAGTAAGGCACTCATCTGGCCAAACGTTGAAATAGCTGCCGATCATCAACGTGTTTTCGAGGTCGACAATACCTGTCACAGCCTCATAAATACGCTCCTGAACCTTGGCCTCCGGCTGAGTTCCACCAACCCAACGATGAACGGCCACAGTGCCGGGGTTACTGCTTCCGGCCGCAAGCCCGACCAGAACAATCCGATCAGGGCGGGTCATTTCTCCACCCTGCAGCCTTTGCACTATGTGGACTGGGCTCCAAGTGAAATTCTCGAGGATCACATTTGGATTATCACCGAAGATATTCTCCAGTTCCTCCAGCAGCTTAGGACCCAGAGGGTAGCTTTCCACTACCGCTGAGTAACCTACGATCCCCACCATCACTGTTGGCGNGCTCATGGTAATTTCAGTCTATCCCACAGGCGCAGGTTGTAACCTCCCGTGTCACAACGCGATCTGATCCTTCAACCATAACGTGAGTAGTACAAGGCATACAAGGATCAAAGGAACGCAGCGCGCGCAGAATATCAATGCCCTGGAAATCACTTTCGTCATTGAAGGCCGTTTCGATAATCGGCGTGTTAAGAACGGCTCTTTCATATGGACCGCCCTCACCCCAGGGCGTCGCGGGACAGGCATTTACCGTTGACGGTGTGACGATCTGATAGTTGGCAAGCAGCCCGTCCTGGATTTCGCAATGATGGCAGAGGAAACCACGGCCGGCACCCCAGAAGCCAACACCGATAGAATGCCCTTTCTTGGGTATTTCAAATGGCGTTGCGACTTTGGTTTCACCCTGCTTTTGCAGATCGAAAGCGCGGACGAGGTTTTCCATTGTCACAAGCAGGTTGAACGCCACCGCATAGGCTCTTGCCCGGTTGCGCTCAAATGCATTCCAGACATCAGGAACATGCCATTCCAAATTGGCCTCAGGCAGGGCTTCGCCCTTAGGCACGTTCAGCTTCATACTGTGGCCAGTGGACTCGAAATACTCACTGTGTGGTATTTTCTGCGCAAGAGCCGAAATATACATCCGCGCGTAGGCGCCAGCCTCGAAGGTCATGCGGTCCCAAGTCGGTGTTGTGGACCAGCTATAACGCTCTTTCCAGTTCTGTGCCCCTGGCCGCGGAATCGTTGTCTTGTTCCATGGATGATTGGGAGACAGCGGGTTACCGAGNGGATCTGTCTTGTATGGATAGTCATCCCAGTTTTCGTAGAAAGAATGCTCGACAAACTCTTCAAGGCCTACATTGATGTCGGTCAGGCGTGTCGTAACCAGCTTGCCGTCAACAACGACACCGGGTGTTGACCACCTCTTCTCGCCCCATTCNTTACAGTTTTCGTAACTCGCGTCATAATGGTCTTCATGATCCCATTGACCAAAATCGACCATCGTAGCCGGAATGCGGCCGACATCTTTGTAACGCGGGTCGCATTCATAGAAGAAATCGAAGACATCATCCCAGATCGTGACGCATTTTTTGGCGTAATCAAAAAACTGCGACATCTTAAGATAGAATTCATTGAATGTAGTAGTCGTTATCGTGGTTGTGACGCCGCCGGGGATGATCGTCTCAGGGTGCGGGTACTTGCCACCAAGCAGCACGTAGGCCTCTCGCGCCACTCTTGTCATGTTCAACGCTTCAAGGTAGAGCTTTCCCGTCAAAGGATTTAGATCTGTCATGATCTCCGACATAGTCCGGTAACCATGAGTGTCATAACCCTTTGCTGCAGTGAATTGTGCCTTTTCCCAAATTTCTGGATTGGTCATTTTGACCAGTGACTCGGAAAAATCTGGACCGGAAAGCACGAAAAGGTGAAGCGGGTTATCATAGAGATACTCGCATGAAAGCAATAGGTTGCGAACAACAATGCCCAATGGTGGTGGCTTGATTCCAAGCGCCATTTCGATGGAAAGTGCTGACGCCGTCGAGTGTACTCCCCCACAAACACCACAAGCACGCGAAGAGATAAAAGCGGCGTCACGCGGGTCGCGCCCCCGCAGGATCACCTCATAACCACGAAACAGTGTCGCCATAGCGTTGGTCTCAAGAATGGTGCCCTTTTTCAGATCTACCGTGGAATGGAATGCAAGCGCCCCTGCAACACGAGTTACCGGGTCAAAATCAATATCTGCGAGTTGGCCATTCTTAACGGCAACTTCTTTCAACTTTGCTTCGCGTTCTTCTACTGTACGGGTTTGATATTCATAAGGATTCCGGACCCCATCCTTAAGGAATGCATTCCCATCTTTGTCAAATTCAATCGGAAGATTTTCAAAGCACATTGCTTCTCATCCTTTGTTTTTTTCGTTATGCGCGACCCTCAGCGACCTTGATGATCGCTCCAAGATTGCCGTTTGTTGCCAAAAGCGGTTCGACCAGACCAGCAAGACCTTTGTTAATCTCGTCAACTTGACTATTGAGCGGGGCCGTGTTGTCACGGATTGCAACCAAACCACCAGCCAAAGCTTCTAAGTGGTCAGCACCGCGTTTGAGAGCCACATAAATCCCGATCAGATGGTAGGCCACCACCAGAACAATAATCAGAACGACTGCTAGCGTGGCGAATGTTAGAATGGGAATCATGAGGCGTCCTCCCTGGCTCTTTTCGCAAGAATATTGGCTACCAACCGCGTTTTCTTTTCAATCACTGGCGCAACGGCCTGCATCTTGCCTGCAGCCGACAAGGTGTTGTTGAGTGCGATGACCGCCTCGGTATGAGCGGCGATTTTCACACCGGCGTCCAGCATGTCAGAAANGTAGTGCTCAATCGACCTCGCATTCTGCAGTGCTCGCGAAAGTAACGACAGGGCCAGTGGCACAACGACCACAACAACTATCCCAAGAGTTGCAGCCCAAATAAATAAAGCCAGTGTACTCATGATCGACGCTCCTGCGCTTTCAGCGCTTTGTGGAATTCACCCAGTGTCGCATCTACGGCAGTCAATCCGCCTCCAATTGACTCAAGATCCTCGTTGAGAACCGGCGCTGCCATGGGGAGATGCGACGTCTCTCTTTCGATCGCTCTGAGACCCAAACGCAGTTTGGCAAGATAGCTCTCCCCGGCACCACCAATGCTCTCAAGTACAATGTTGATGCGTATGAGGGAGAAAGCGACCACCACAAGCAGAAGCAGCGAGGCAAGGCACGTAATCAATGTCAAAACAGTAATCATCTCAGACCTCCTAATGCCAGGGCCAGCGGGCGTTTGTCGATGAAACCTTCGCGTGATCACGCAATGCCTCGCTGTGCTTCAAAATATGAACAGCATGGCCAAGGATACCTTGAGTATATTCACGGGTCTTGTAGAGCACCGCGATGTGGATGGTATTGTTCGCAACGCGCTGGCCGTTAGCCCATACCGTCGCCACTTCCTTGTCGATCGCCCGGGCTGTGCGGACCACCAAAAAAAGCAGTAGTGCAACAACCACCGTTACAACCGCAACGATGGCGATAGCTAACCACCAGCTCGCTATTGGGTTAGTTCCAACGATCAGGTCCATCACACAACCCTCTCTTGTTGAGATTTGGTCTGATTTTCACCCCCAACCGTGCTGACAATTGCCGCAGCGTTTTTTTCGATCGCTTCGGCACCACCNAGAAGGTCCTTGGCAACCGAGTTTGTCGACGCAAGAGACCACACGGATCGGGTGTTACTGTCTATTTCCGCAACCACCTTGGACGCCACTTTTGCCAGCCCAAGAATACGACGAGCCTGCAATAGGATGCCAATCAACAGCATGGCAACCACCAGTGTAACGATCGTGCCTGCTAGAAATCCAATAGCCCATAGTGTCATTTCATCCTCCTATTCAGCAGCCAATTTGGTTTCAGGAGAAGCTTTATTCAGATAGCGCGACGCTGATTTTTGAAGCTCTTTCTGGCGCTGTGAACCTGGCGTAAATTCGGTGCCAATGCTCTTTAGTCGTTCATAAAAGAAACCAACCGCTTTCTTGCCGAGTCCGCGACGGCCATCAACATTGGCCCATCCCGACGGAACCTCGTTTGTCTTTTTCCACTGACTTGTCAGGTTCTGATTGTCCTGTGTGAACTTTCGCAGGTAGGACACGAAAGATCCGGTGCTACGCGAAATGTTAGAGGACACCATCGTTCCTGGCGGTTTCTTGTAGAACGGAGCAAACGCATCGGGGAATCCAGGCATCGTGCAGCCAATGCAAATGCCGCCGGTATTCATGCAACCGCCGTTATGCCCGATTGCACCCCGCGATACCATGTTGCACTGCACCACTGGCCCCCAGCAACCAAGCTCCACAAGGCATTCCTTTTCACCATATTCTTCGGCGAATTTTCCTTCTTCATAGTTGCCGGCCCTTACACAGCCACGGTGAACTGTGGACTGGAACATCCAGGCAGGTCTGCCAAGCTCATCGAATTCCGGAAGCGGGCCAACACCAGCAAGGAACATAAGGACTGAAGCCACAGTCTCGGTAATGTTGTCTCCCAGAGGGGCGCATCCTGGAATATTTACTGGCGGCAGCCCAAGGGTCGAAAGATAATCCTTCCCCAGATAGTCCATTACCGACATCGCATTGGTGACATTGCCAGATGCCGCGGGAATACCGCCCCAGGTGGCGCAGGTGCCGACTGCAATTACTGCAGCAGCTCCTGGTGCAAGATCGCGCAACCAGTGTGCGGTTGGTATGGGCTGATGCATCCCGCTGGCTGTCATCTCTGTGCCCATAGCAGACCAGTAACCACCAAATTCCCCGGCGATTGTCTCGTCTGCAACCGAACCTTCCTGAATAACAACGTANGGTGCGCCAAGCGCACCATTCTTGGCATCGTGATAGGCTTTCATGAATTTGTCGCCAGCCGTAACTGACAAAACAGGATGGTGAAGAATGACCTTTGGGAGCCCTGGTATGGTTCCAGTGATTAATTGNTCTACCGTTGGATTTTTAGCGCCAACTGCTGCGATAGAGCAGCCATCGCAGCTCAAACCAGCCAACCAAAATGCATGAACTTCGCTTACAGGCGTGTCNTCGAGTAAGAACCTCGGCAGATAGCCGCCTTTGCNTGGCACTTCTGCTTTTACACGGTCGGTTTCGTCCCCCATCGTCCCCTCCATATNTNCTTTATGAGAGGAGTGTGACAGATTGTCCTAAGGNTAAGGTCAACAGATTTTTGCAGATTTTTTAAAATATTTTCTCTTTATTGACAAAAGAAGGCTTTGGCTTCATTTATCGCACACACAATCCTCACCGAATAAATCGGCAATGCAATAGCCACAGCGCTCAATAGAAGATGTTGCGAGGCTCAGGTAGCGCGTATCAAGGTCCTCTAGCTTACCCTGAAGCACCGCAACTTCGACCGATATCGCGCAGCGCTTTTCATCAAGAATACCCATCAGGTTTCTTCTNATTTTACTACGATCATCTTCAAGAATTTTGCGAATTGTTTCTAACGGAAGCTCAAGCCGCCGCAACATCACAATAAGACGTGCCGTTTGCAAGGCNTCCGCCGTGTAAGTTCGATATCCGTTCTCACTGCGAGCCGCTGGCGGCAACATTCCAATCTTTTCGTAATGCCGCAGCGTTTTCGTTGAAACAGAGAGTTCTTTCGCTAGCTTGCCTATCTGCATCAGCTTTTTATTTTGGCCAATTCGTCAATGGCCTCAGCTATTTTTCGCAAAGACGACACGCCAGCAGAGTCGGGGGCAAAATCGTATGGCGCCGCTTCCTGGCGCTCGGCATCGACCATTGTTTCGTCAAGCGGAACGGCACCAATGATGTCCATTTTGTGACGTTCACAAAAAACCCGAATGGCCTCCATGTCGTCGTGGTTACGGACCTTGTTGGCCACGACCTTGATATGTTTTATTCCCAGTTCCTTTGCCAGCGCTACAGTACGCATCCCGGCCTCAAGGGACCGNTAATATGGTTCGGCAACAACCAGCATCATGTCAACGTGGCGTGCGGTACCCCGTTTGAGGTGTTCTAATCCTGCCTCCATGTCTGTGACAGTGTGCTCACCAAAGTCCGTCAATTCGGCAACCAAACCGCGAACGGCCCTGTGGGACGCGCACATACAGCCGGACCCAGCTGTTCCATGAGCGGGCTGTCCCATCACGATAAGATCAACATTGTCAGCCGCTGCGGCTGCATATTTTTCTATTATTTCCTCTCGCGGAATGGCTGGCACCATCTGAATCACCCCGTCCACCTCATCTCCTCGCTTCATGACCGAGGCGGGGATATAGGTGATGTTGTCTGAGCCGGAACGCGACATCCCTAGGGTTAGCGCCAGATTGGGGTTGGGGTCACCGTCGATGGCGAGCATCTTTCTACCCTGATCCGCGAAGATCCTTGTCAANGTCCCAGCTATTGTGGTCTTGCCNGAACCGCCCTTTCCCACTGTCGCGATTTTCAATTATATCTCCTTTGATGAAATATTAATGACCCAGGCCAGAAGGTTATCGGGCGCCGCCATATTGCCAATANGCGGCGCATGCGCCTTCGGATGACACCATCAATGCGCCGAGAGGCATGTCGGGCGTGCAGCCCTTTCCGAATTGCGGACAGGCGAACGGCTTCACGCGACCGGTCATCACCTCACCACATGCGCAACCTTCAGGTTCGTCGGCCCCTTCACGCTTCAATCCATAGCCGATGCTGAACTTGACCTCGGCATCAAAGGCCTGGTACTTCGCGCGAATACGCAGGCCGCTGGCATCGATCTCGCCGAGGCCGCGCCACTCGAAAGTAGGTCGAGGCTCATAGACATCTTCAACTGCGGCGATGCTGATCGGGTTGCCTTCGTCAGGCACGACGCGTGCATACTGGTTCTCGACTTCCGCACGTCCATCGTAAATCTGGCGCAATACCATCAGAATTGACTGAAGAAGGTCCAGTGGTTCGAAGCCGGCAACTACAATTGGCCTGTTGAACTCGTTGGCTATGAATTCGTAGGGCCTTGTTCCAATCACCATCGACACATGTCCCGGGCCAACGAAACCGTCGATGACCGAGTCCGGATCNTCAAGCAGCGCCCTGATCGGCGGCGGCACCCTAATGTGGTTGCAAAATATGCTGAAATTCGCGCACTCTTCCCGTGCAGCCTGCTGTATCGCGAGAGCTGTTGACGGTGTTGTCGTTTCGAACCCAAGCCCGAAGAAGACAATGTCCTTGTCGGGGTTCCGGCGGGCGAGCTCGAGGGCGTCGAGGGGCGAGTAGACCATCCTCACATCCGCACCATCCGCCTTTGCCTGAAACAACGACTTTTTCGTGCCCGGAACGCGCATGACGTCGCCGAAGGTCGTCAGGATCACATTGGGCCTTTCGGCAATCTCTATGCAGTCGTCGACACGGCTCATCGGTAGCACGCAGACCGGGCATCCCGGACCATGAATGAATTCAAGCCCTGCTGGTGTCAGTTTATCCAGCCCGAAGCGAAAAATGGCGTGCGTATGGCCTCCACACACTTCCATGATGTGCAGCGGATTTTCAGCGGTTGCGCCCAGCACATCGACCGTCTCGGAGATTGCGGCCAGCAAACCCTCCGCGGCTACCGGATCGCGAAATTCATCGACGAACTTCATGTGCAGCTTCCAATGACCTTTCACTCTCAAACATGGCCTCGAATTCCTCTTGCGCTTCACCAAGAGCATGCAGAGTTTTCATAGTCTTATCCGCCTCTTCCTCNTCGATCACAGCCATGGCGAAACCCACATGTATCANGACCCATTGCCCTANAAGAGNCGTGACNCCGTCGCCGGAAACGCATGTCACATTGACCTTGCGCTTCACACCAGAAACGTCTGCGACCGCTAGATTCAACTCCGCATCGGTGATTTCGACGATACGGCCTGGAATACCAAGACACATCCAATTCTCTCCCCCAATATACCCACAATCACCGGTATATTTATAAAATCATAACATGTTGTCCTTAGGTTAATGTCAACAGACGGCGGAANACTAAACCGCTANAACATGTCAGAGTGCTAGATGGCGCATCTCTCTAGGTCCCGACGAATTTCNTTCTCTGGCAGACCGATCCCGATAAACACCAGAAAGCTGCCGCGCGCCTCACCCCCGAGGGGTTCGATGCTGCACACATCATGCACGATGTTCACCAACTGTGTCTCTGCCTCTTCGGCAAAGGACAAAAACCCCTTTACCCTCAGCAAAGCCTCCGAATGACGCATAATCCAAAAGGAAAGGACGTCGCGGAACACATCCTGATCCAACGGAGAATCGAGCTGGATCGAAAATGAAGCTATGCCGTGTGTGTGATCATGGCTGTGATCGTGGTCATGCCCGTGGTGGTGGGAATGATGATGGTCGCAACCGTGCTGATGATCATGGGCGCAGCCGTCATCGAGAAGTGACCTATGCCTCGCCAACCCAGGTTTCGGCAATGGCATAAAAAGGGCCTCCACGCCGGCTTCGATATCCATAATGGCGAACTCGGCCAACGGGTTTCTCGAAGACAGAACCGAGTTGATCTCGTTCACCACATCATCAGCGACNAGGTCCGACTTGCTGATGACGATCCGATCCGCCAGCGCGATCTGTTCCGCTGCCTCCACAAATCTGGTGACCTGATCAAGGATCGATGGTGCCGCTGCGACACAAATTGTCTGCGCCACTTTGAAGCCCGCTTTTAGCCTCGGGTCGCGCCCGACCGTGCGAAGAATGCTGCCGGGATCGGCCAGCCCGGATGTCTCGATGATACACCGGCTGATGCCTCCGTCCGCGTCGCGACGCGCTTCCAGTTCAAGCAGCGCGGCGCTGAGGTCGTCCTGCATTTCGCAGCAGACGCACCCATTCGGCAGGCTCACCATCTGACCGCCGCTCGAGGTCGCCCCGATAATGGTGCCGTCGACATCGACATCGCCAAATTCGTTCACAAGCACGGCCGTGCCCGCGCCGGCCGCCGATGCAAGGTACTTGTTCAAAATCGTGGTCTTGCCCGCACCGAGAAAACCTGTCAGCAATATCACCGAAAGCTCTCGGTTATTGTGTTCGGTTCTGGTCATGGTCACGTTTTCCAAATTTAAAAGGGTAAATGGCGTATCCTTGCCTTGTGTCCTGGCCTATTGGTGCCGCCATCGGCCCGACGCGCCAGAACGAAAGAATTAAGCCCATAAATTTCTTCATGCCGCCATGCGGCATTTTTATACACGCCGGAGATAGCCCTCAGATTTAAGGCCCGGCGATAGGATTCAGCAGATTCGGGGAAGCTGTTCCCCAACCAGCATATCCACAACCCGCAAACCGCCAAAGGCGGTTTTCATGGTGACGGGAATGGGGCCTTTGTCACGCGCTGCCCCGATAATAAGCGCGTCCCGACCCGCCTCATGGCCACGCATTGCCGCCAACGCGGCGTCCGCCTCACTTTCCGGTACGAAGAGAACAAGAGTGCCTTCATTGGCAAGGTACAGCGGATCGAGACCAAGAATTTCACACATACCGCGCACCTCGGCACGGATCGGCAGCCTGCTCTCGTCGATTTCTATGGTTAGCTGCGCGACTTCGGCCATTTCGTTGAGTGCCGAGGCAAGGCCGCCTCTTGTAAGATCGCGCGCCGCGCGCAGGTTGGGCGCGGCCGCCATCGTGGCCTGCATCAGCGAAGCGAGCGGTTGGCAATCGCTCTGAATGGTCGTCGACAATTCCAGTTCGCCGCGGGCATCAAGGATCGCCGCACCATGATCACCCAGAACACCATTAATGATNGCCACATCGCCCNGCCGGATTTTGGCGGCACCGAGGCTGCAACCCGGCGGCAAAACGCCAACACCCGCCGTCGTGATATAGATCCCATCGGCGGACCCNCGCTCGACGACCTTCGTGTCACCGGTCACGATGCGCACATTGGCAAGCCTCGCCTCTTCCGCCATTGACAAAACAAGGCGACGCAACCTCGATATCTCGAAGCCTTCCTCGATAATGAACGCCGCTGACAGCCATAGGGGCTGCGCACCGCCAACGGCAAGATCGTTGACGGTGCCGCACACCGCCAGCCTTCCGATATCGCCGCCGGGAAACTCAAGTGGTGTGACTACAAAACTGTCCGTTGTGAAGGCTAGCCTCGCACCCTGCTCGTTCACAGCATCTGACACAAGACGCGCCTGATCCTCGGTCGTATCAACACCGAAGGCCGAAACGAAAATCTCGTCGATGAAGTCCCGCATCGCCTTGCCGCCACCGGCATGAGCCATGGTCACGCGCTCGCCGCGAAGGCGGCTGGGTCTGTTGGATTGTGTCAAGTTAAACCCCTTTTCAAAACATTCCAGAGCGCCGGTTGGACCTTCAGATCTTTCACTAGGACGTGCTGCTAAGCGGTCTGCGCCAGCGCTACCAATGACTGTCCAAACGCAATACCTCCATCATTCACAGGCACCTGCCCCGGACCGCAGAGTTCGAAGTTGTGAAGGTGCTCAGCCACCATCGTCAACAGCAAGCTGTTCTGAAAGCACCCACCCGACAAGGCGATCGTTTCGGCACCGGCCTCAGCGGCCACACGGCGTGCGAGATCTGAAAAGGCTTTGGCTATCGTGCCATGGCAGCGCCTGGCGATAACGGCTTCGGATTCACCTTTTGCCAGGTCGGCGACAAGCCCCTCAAACATCTGGGCCGGATCGATCACACCCTTGATGCAGCTCAGCTCGTAAAATCCCCGATCATCGGAACGAGATGCCAAAGCCTCGAGCCGCATCGCCGCTTCACCCTCATGAGATTGCTCGCCAACCACAATGCCGAGACATGCGGAAATGGCGTCGAAAAGGCGCCCGACCGAACTTGTGAGTGGCGCATGGGACGTCAATCCTGCCGCCGCCCGAATCTGGCTGACGGGGTATTCCTGGAACAATCGGTCTGCTGTCGACGATAGCCCCGCCGCGTCCAGCCGCACCAGGGCATTCCGCCACGGTTCCCTTTGCGCCCGGTCCCCGCCGACGAGCGGCGCGTAGGTCAGATGCCCTGCCCTTTGGAAAGATTGATAGTTTCCGACCAGAACTTCACCACCCCATATCGCACCATCATCACCAAACCCCAGACCGTCNAGCACAATGCTAACNGCCGNATCACCATCCCACCCNTTGGCGCCAAGTGCCGCCGCCATATGCGCATGGTGATGCTGGATTTCTAAGCATGGCAGCCGCGTCAGTTCCGCCAATTCCCTGCCATATCTTGACGACAGATAGCCGGGATGGCTGTCAACGGCGATCAGGGAAGGCTCATGGGCCATCAAGGCCGCAAGGTCGCGGTCCACGGTCAGAAAATCCTGGTAGGCGAGAACAGTGTCCAGATCACCGATATGATGAGACAACATCGCCCTAGCATTCTTGGTCAGGCAAATGGCCGATTTCAACTCGGCGCCATATGCGGCAACCTGAAGGTCCGGAAGGCATGCTGGCAATGCCAACGTCCCGGGTGTCTGGCCTCTTGCACGGCGAAGAACCATCGGGGCCAAGGTAGTGGCTTGAACAACACTATCGTCCACCCTGCGCGCTATCGGACGGTCATGAATAAGAAAGCTGTCAGCGATATGAGCGAGCCCGGCAAGGGCCTCATCGTTATCCACGATCTGTGGCTCATCACTGGCATTTCCGGAGGTCATTATCAGTGGGCGCTCGACTTTTTTTGCCACGAGCCAGTGCAACGGCGTGTAGGGCAGCATCCAGCCATGCCGAGACATGCCGGGCGCGACGGCTTCAGGCAAGGGTTTCGCAGTCGGCTCCAGCAGAACGATAGGAGCGTCAGATCCGGTAAGCAGGGTTGTTTCACTTTCTGACACCTGAGCGAATTGCCGGATGGTTTTAAGCTCACCCATCAGGGCAAAGGGTTTGGACGGGCGTCTCTTTCGCTGCCGAAGAGACGTCACGGCTGTAGCGTTTGTCGCATCACAGGCCAGATGAAAACCACCAAGTCCCTTGATCGCGACAATTTCCCCTTTCCGGATACGCGCTGCCGCGGCGTCAAGCGGATGCGGATCTTCCGGCTTGATCGTGAGCGAGGGTCCGCATTGNGGACANGCGATCGGCTGTGCGTGGAACCTACGGTCGACGTGGTCTTCAAACTCGGCGCGGCAATTCCCGCACATCTGGAAGTGCTGCATCGTCGTCCGTTCTCGATCATAGGGGATCCTCTCGACGATCGTGAAGCGCGGGCCGCAATTGGTGCAGTTAGTAAACGCATATCCCGACCTCCGCCCCGACTGATTGATCTCATCGATGCAGTCNGCGCAGATGGCGGCATCTGGTGGACAGGATGTCTCCGCTCCGCGATCCTCGGACACCAGTATTTCAAACTTGTCCGTCGGCGCTGGATTGATTTCCGTGACCTCAATGGCGTGTATTTCGGACAAAGGCGGGGCCGATTCACGTATCGCGTCTACCAGCAGACTCCCGGCCTCTCCCGAGACCCGGATTAGCACGCCTTCGCCATCATTTCTGACGTCACCCACAAGTCCGAGTGTGGATGCCTCACGCCATATGAAGGGACGAAAACCGACCCCCTGAACCCGTCCGCGCACACGAATCTGCAAACCTTTTCCCATAACCACAGTGTGCAGATTTTGATTTTTTATCCTATCGATTTCAGCGACCCACACCCGACCGACCAGATTATCGGTTACGGCAGCACCTAGAAAAAAGACAGCTTTCGAACCGTCCGGAAGACGCAGTCTACAGGCATGTGACATCAGCTCGTAAAACGACAGCCGATTGAATTGACTGAATTAATATCCGCACCAATGAATTGGTGACAGCCTGGCAATAAACCCCATCAAAAATCCTCCACTCTTCCTTCGATTGAGCCCATTTGTCGCGGCCGACAGGATGACGGAGCCGACAGGCCCTGCCGGTGCTCCGAGGACGAAGATGTCGAGCCATAGCATCATGATAATTAGGTCTTTTTCTTCTCCGTTGCTTGTTACCTTCAGTGCCACCTTCAGNGCCACCTCTACTTTGGAAAATTNGGAAATCGGTGGCACTGAAGGGTATTGACGAATTTTNGTGGTTCGGTTAAGTACTGATATATAAACACTTTTCTACAGGCGGCCCGATGGCAGAGTGGTTATGCAGCGGTTTGCAAAACCGTGTACATCGGTTCAATTCCGGTTCGGGCCTCCACCCATCCATTCTAGAAACTTGCCCGGCTACGTGATTGCGTTTGCATCNTGTAATGCAACGGCGCAANACTNGNGGCAGCNCCTAANTAGAGCGTCACCATGCGCCTGCTCATCTCTCTNTCNGCCCTCTTGCTGTCCACCCTGTTTGTCCAGATGGGNATNGGCTCGCTTCGTCCTTTCGACGCCATTTCCGGACAGGCCCTCGGTTTCACCTCGNTGGAGATCGGCTTTCTCGCATCCGGCCATTTCGCTGGATTTCTTCTCGGATGTATCTTCAGCCCNTACCTTGTACGCCGTGCCGGCCATTCGCGTGCTTTTGCCGTCATGGCGGGCGCNGCGGTGATTTCGATCATCGCGCACCCGATCCTGCCGGACGCCATGTTCTGGACTGCGATCCGCGTGCTGTCAGGATTTTCCGTGGCGGGGTGCTACACCCTGATCGAAAGCTGGCTCCAGGCGAAAATCTCGAACGAAAACCGGGGCCGCCTGTTCAGCGCTTACCGAATCGTCGACATGTCCGGCCAGATCATGGCCAATGCCATCATCGCAACCCTGACGCCGGCAAGCTATATTTCCTACAACATCATCGGCATCGTCATGTGTTTCGCCATCCTGCCGCTGGCACTGACCCAGAGCAAGGAACCGGAACTCCCCGAAACAGCTCGATACGAGCCGTTCTTCGCCTATCGCGTCTCTCCTCTCGCGGCGTTCGGTGTCATCGTGGCCGGGCTGTCGACCGCCACCTTCGGTTCTGTGGGACCGATTTTTGCCATCGCGGTCGGTCTGGACCTGTCGCAGATTGCCCTTTTCCTTGTCGTGTCGGTGATCGGCGGCATGATTTCACAGGTTCCGGCAGGCATTCTCGCCGACAGGCTGTCGCGCCGTTCGGTCCTGCTCGTCTACAGCATCATGGCAAGCGCGCTCTGCCTTGCAATGATGCTGCCGATCATGGACCTGCGGGTCATGGGCATTCCGCTTGTCTATGTCATGTCTTTCCTGTTCGGGCTTACCACCTATCCGATATATTCGATCTGCGCGGCACACGCATCGGACTTTGTCGAGAGCGACCGGATGATCTCGCTCAGCGCGTCACTGATCTTCCTGTACGCATCGGGCGCGATCATCTCGCCACTCGTGGCTGGCTGGATCATCGACAGATTCGGCGCGCCGATGATGTTCAGCCTGATTTCCGCGGCGCATCTGTCGCTCATGCTCTACACGGTCTACCGGAACTTCTCGCGNCCTGCCGAAGCGCGGCGCCGCTATGCCTATATCCCGCGTACCTCGCTCTTCATCGCCAGCATCCTGCGCCCACGGCGCGGAAACGAGAAAGCACGGGACCTATCATCCGGAAACGGATGACAACGAATTTTGCACGNCAGGTCGTTGCGGTATAGAATGTCGCACTTATATGACTGCAAGGTTATCTTGTGTCTNGCNGCGCCGCTGTGACGGNTGATGCAGGGCATGACGGAGGAAGCATGGAAACGATNGCCCCGGTNAGCGAGAATGANGAAGACGCGGCAACCNCGCCTGCGCCGGTCTCGGCAACGGAACTGCGCAATGCCATGGGCCATTTCCTTACCGGCGTGACCATCGTCACGGCGCGCGGTATCGACCAGCCATATGGCCTGACGGTCAATTCCTTCAATTCAGTCTCGCTCGACCCGCCGCTCGTTCTATGGTCGCTAGATCTTGGCCATGACCGCGCAGACCTGTTCCGCAACGCCGGCGGGTTTACGGTGAACGTCATGGGGGCGGACAGCGCCTGTGACGAACTGATCCGAAAGTTCTCCAAATCTGATGCCGACCGTTTTTCCGGTGCCAACTGGCATTCCGGTGTCTCGGGACAACCTGTCCTCACCGATGCCATTGCCTCTCTCGAATGTCGCCTCTGGGCTGAATATCCGGGTGGCGATCACGTAATTTTCATCGGCGAGGTCCTCAATATCAGCACCCGTGACGGCAGGCCGGCGGCCTATTTCAAGGGACAGCTCAGCGCCTTTTCTTCCTGATGAAACAAACCGGGCCGATCAAGGGTGAACTCGTCCTCGTTGGCGGAGGACATGCGCAGGTTGCGCTCCTCAAATCTCTTGCGATGAAGCCTGTCGAGGGCTTGCGGACCACGCTTGTCACCCGTGATATCGACACCCCCTATTCCGGCATGCTTCCGGGATTTGTCGAAGGCGCGTGGACGGAAGCCGACATTCATATCGACCTTGCAAAACTTGCCAGCATGGCGGGGGCAAGGCTTGTCCATGCACCGGTGACCGGGCTCGACGCGGAGGCAGACAGGCTGCACGTGAACGGCCGGCCGCCGGTTCCGTTTGATGTATTGTCGGTCAATATTGGCGGTGAGCCGGACGTAAAAGCCATCCCGGGCGCCGCCTCGCATTGCATCCCGGTCAAGCCGATCAGCAATTTCCGCGACCGTCTCTCTGCACTGACAGCCATGGGACATCCGGAACGGCTTGCCGTGATCGGCGGTGGCGCAGCCGGCTGTGAACTTGCGCTTGCTCTGTCCAGGCAATGGCTCGACGCCACTGGCAAGCGGCCGAGTATCACGATTTTCGCGCGCTCGGCAAGGCTCGTGCCGGAACACCCACCGAGAGCGGCGAGACGGCTCTATGAGTGCCTAACAAAAGCAGGCTGCGCCGTGCGATGCGGGCATCCGGTATCGCATATCGAGGCGAACCGCCTGCATCTGGACAATGGCGATGCACATGAATTCGATGCCTGCTTCCTGGTGACGGCAGTGGCGCCGCCAGCCTGGCTGAGGCAGACCGGCCTCGAGCTNGACGCGGCCGGTTTCATTGCTGTGGATCCTACGCTCCAGTCGCGTTCACATCCGAATATTTTCGCCGCCGGTGACATCGCCACGATTGTCGGCAGTCCGCGACCGAAGGCAGGCGTCTATGCGGTACGGGCCGGCCCCGTGCTGGCCGACAACATCAGGCGTTTTGTCGCCGGCCGCCGCCCGAAACCTTGGAAGCCGCAGAGGCGAGCCCTTGCCATTCTCGGCACTGCCGACGGGCGCAGTGTAGGCATACGCGGCAATCATGCCAGCCATTCCCGGTTTTGGTGGTGGCTGAAGAAATGGATCGACCGTCGCTGGATGGCGAAATACACCGATCTGAAGATGGCTTCGCCACCTGCCCCCGCCGCACTGCCCGGCCTTGGCAAGACACCGGACAGCACGGACCCTGCCTTCGAGGCCATGCGGTGCCTNGGCTGCGGCGCGAAAACGGGTCATGAGACGCTGGCGGCAGCCATGCGCGAGGCGGCCGAGATCGCGGTCGGGCTTGGCGCTGATCCGCGGCTGATGCCGCCCGACGGGTTGAATGAGGACTCAGCCATTCTTCCNGTGCCGGAAACNGGTGAGATGGTGCAGTCGATCGATGTGATTTCGGAAATCNTATCCGACCCGTTCCAGCTTGGCCGGATCGCCGCCGTTCATGCGATGAGCGATATNTACGCNGCCAATGNGGTTCCGGTCTGGGCCATGGCTGCTGTCACCCTCGGATCGGCGCGTGTGGACCTGCAACAATCGCAACTCGCGCAGTTGATGGCCGGCGGGCTGGTGGCGCTGAGCGAGGCCGGCGCACAGCTTGTGGGCGGTCATACCGGAGAGAGCGAAGCGCTGGGAATCGGTTATGCGGTGACCGGCTGGCGCGAAGGTCCCCCGANCATCCNNTCGGCCGGGGATAATCCGGTACTGGTGCTNACCAAGCCGCTTGGCACAGGTGTGNTCATGGCNGGACATATGAAGCTCGCTGCANGAGGTGCATGGGTAACNGCAGCCGCGGATATGATGGCAAGAGGCAATGGCCTCGCCGCGGCGACCCTTGCGCCACACCGTCCGGTAATGACCGATGTCACAGGGTTCGGCCTCGCCAGGCACGCCATGAACCTTGCCGAAAGGTGCGGTATGCAAGGCATTGAAATCGATCTGGCAGCCCTCCCCCTTCTCGACGGGGCCAAGGCAATGTTGGAGGCCGGACATCGGTCGACCCTGCATCCACAGAANAGGGCCGCTGTCCGGATCGCCGGGGCGAATNNGGNCGCNCCAGTCGCTGATATCCTGTTCGATCCGCAGACAAGCGGCGGCCTGCTTGCCGCTTTGCCGGGTGCCGTTGCCCCGGGGATCATCGAAGCCTTTCACCAGTCGGGACAGCCTGCGGCCATTGTNGGCAGGCTGAATGACGTCNCCGGCCTCACGCTGACCAATCAGGATTGAGCCATGTCGCCGCCCATCAAACGCACCTCATGCTGGCACGAGCAAGACTACAGCATGATCATTGATGTCCGTTCGCCGAGCGAGTTTGCGGACGACCACATCCCGGGGGCGGTCAGCATGCCCGTTCTGAACGATCTGGAGCGTGCCGAGATCGGCACACTGTACAAGCAGGTCAGCCCGTTTGAGGCGAAACGCCGCGGTGCGGCGATCATCGCACGCAACATCGCCCATCAAATCGACACGCAGCTTGCCGATGCCCCCAAGGATTTCGCGCCGCTTGTCTATTGCTGGCGCGGTGGCCAGCGCAGCGGCGCCATGGCTCGTATCCTGAGCGAGATCGGATGGCAGGTGACTGTGGTCGAGGGTGGCTACAAGAGTTATCGCAAGCAGGTTCTGGACGGGCTCGACAACATCCCGCCCACGCTGCGGCTGATCGTCCTACGGGGTCGCACGGGAACGGCAAAAACCGCCATCCTTCGCGCTGCCGCAGACAAGGGTGCGCAGGTGATCGACCTTGAGGGAATGGCGGTTCACCGGGGATCGCTTCTGGGGCCCGAACCAGGCCGGTCCCAGCCGGCGCAGCGCCAGTTTGAATCGACACTCCATGACACCATCAGGCGCTTTGATCCGGACAGGCCGGTCTTCATCGAGGCGGAGAGCAACAAGGTCGGCGAATGCCATGTCCCGCCGGCGCTCTGGCAACGCATGCGCGGTGCGAACTCGGTCCTGCTGGATGTGCCTGTTCCGGCGCGGGTGGCGTTCCTGCTTCAGGACTACCAGCATGTGATAGATGAACCGCAGCGCCTCGCGCCTTTGCTGAGCTGGGTGACGACGAGGATCGGGCATGACGCCGTCGCCGCATGGCGCCAGCATATCGATGCCGGTGACTGGCCGGGATTCGTGGCCCGCGTGCTTGAGGATCATTATGACCCGGCCTATGACAGGTCCGCCGCGAAACGCGACCATGAGGACATCGCGACAATAACCTCGGACAGTCTTGACGAAGATGCGATAGACGAACTCTCCACCAAACTTTGTGAGATACGCTGAACCTGTCTCCCGGTCCGGCATTGGATGCGGCGGAAAGCAGCCGCGGAAAAGGCGCTAAAAGCTCAAAAAACCATATTGCATCACAGGATTTGTGATGTATAAACCTGCGCAGGCGTTTCCCCGGTAGCTCAGCGGTAGAGCAAGCGACTGTTAATCGCTTGGC
>FUFK010598342.1_pt1 | contig 26967 bp, 34 predicted proteins | sample 1021851 | NCBI WGS metagenome assembly FUFK01 (sample SAMEA51879418, study PRJEB19060) | metagenome
CCATCGTTCAGAACCCGCACGAGATTGAGAAAGGGTAGAACCTCGACGCCGCGCTCAAGCGCCGGTGTGTTCAGCGCAAGCGCCTTGGTACCCTGATCGAGGCCGAACGCCGCGATCGCGCAGAGCCCGCCCAGAACGCGGCTGTTCATGCCGCTGCCTTCAGATCGGCCCGCGCGTCGCGGATGATCGCCCATGACGAGTGCAGGAACAGCCCGGCGATACCGAAAGCGACGATGAGGTCTGGCCATGCGCTGCCCAGCCACGCCACAAGACCGGCGGCAACGACGACCGCCGCATTACCGATGGCGTCGTTGCGCGAGAAGAGCCAGACGGCCCGCATGTTCGCGTCGCCCTTGCGGAACCGCAGCAGTGGCAGAACGGAGATGGCGTTGACGACAAGGGCGATCATGCCAAGCAGGCCCATGAGACCTGCATCCGGCGTCGTCTGTTCGAAGACCCGGACGATGGTCGTGCCGAGGACGCCAAGACCGAGGAGCCCGAGGAAGATGCCTTGGATCAGAGCCGACCGTGCCCGCCAAGCGAGGCTCCAGCCGATGGCCAGCAGGCCGAGGAAGGTGATCGCGCCATCGCCGATGAAATCGAGCGCATCGGCCTTCACGGCCTGCGATCCGGAAATGAAACCGCCGATCATTTCGAGGACCCCGTATCCCACGTTCAGGATCACGACGATCCAGAGGGCGCGGCGGTAGGCCGGGTCCTGATGGGCAGGATTCGGCGGAATGTCTTCATCGCCATCGATCCGGTCGAAGCCATAGCCTGTCACCGCGACTGCCTTTTCGATGTCCGGCAGGCGCGCTTCGGGGGCATTCAGTGTCATGATGTGAGTTGCGGCCGACACCTTCACATCGCCGGGCGCGACTCCGGCCGACTGTGCCGCCCGCTCGATCTGTGCGGCATCCTTGGCGCAGTCCATACCGGAAACCCGGTAACGGACGGGCGGGGCATCTGCCGTCAATCCGGCACTTTCGGTGTTGGCCATGGTCGCGCTATTCCTGCTAGGATGAATCAAAGAACAACATATCAGCGAGGAGTGATATGGCGCAATTCGTCGATGACCGCAAGAGCGCAACCATCGAGCGACGGGCGAAGCTGTTTCGCGGCTTCGCGGACCCGAGCCGCCTGGCCATCCTCGGTGCACTTTGTAACGAGCCATTGGCCGTTCACGAGCTCGTCGAGCGGACGAAACTATCGCAACCCAACGTCTCCAACCATCTGAGGTGCCTGCTGGAGTGCGGGCTTGTCGCCAGCGATCGCCATGGGCGTTTCATCCGCTACCGTATCAGCAGCCCGCGCATCACGGTTCTTCTGAGCGATGTGGACGCACTTCTCGACGTGGTCGCAGAGGGCGTTGAGGCGTGTGACAATTATCGTGAGGCGTGAGTCAGAACGGACGGCCGGTCGACTCGGCGCAGATCGGTTGGAAAGATGTTGTCCGTGTGCAGGGTCCGACCGGAATCCTGCTGAGGTTCGACAAGCTGGCTTCGGAAGAGACACCATTCATGTATCACTGCCACATCCTCGAACACGAGGATGCGGGCATGATGGGGCAGTTTACGGTCACATAACAGGACCCCACCCGCTCGACACCGGGCGTCGTCAAGAGCTTACGTCTTCTTGCGGCGTTCTATCAGGTGCCGGTGTCGCCTTGTTGAAACGCATTACGGAGTATGTCTAGACCCGAACGGAGAACACCTCGCTAAGCTGCGGGTCCGCCGAAGCGGCCGTCCAGTCGCTCGGCAGCATTCGTCAAAAAGGGCTCAAACCGGACTTTTGCCGCGCAAAGCGCGGATGACAGCTACGCTGCTTCCAGCACCAGCCTACGCCACTTGGCCATAAAGAAAGTGCGCCAAACATCGCGGAAGATCACATTCCGGTTGAGCAAGGCGGGAGAACAAAAACGACCGTTTTTGACGCATAGGTTCTGACAAGAGGTTTTTGTCCGCAACCCTATGTTTCCGCCAAGTCGCTCCGCGCATCGCGGATGATCATCCACGATGAATGCAGGAACAATCCGGCGATGGCGAAGGCAACGATAAGGTCAGGCCATGCACTGCCGAACCATGCGACCAGCCCGGCGGCGATCACCACGGCGAGGTTGCCGATGGCGTCGTTGCGCGAAAACAGCCAGACCGCCCGCATGTTCGCGTCCCCCTTACGGTGTTTCAGGAGCGGCAGGACCGCAAGGATATTCACGATCAACGCGCCCACTGCGAAGGCTCCCATCAACCCGGCTTCGGGCGTCGTCTGATTGAGAACGCGCCAAATCGTGCTGCCCACAACGCCAAGGCCCAGAATTCCCAGAAACACTCCTTGGATCATCGCCGACCGCGCCCGCCATGCCAGGCTCCAGCCGATGGCGAGCAGACCCAGAAAGGTGATCGCGCCATCACCCAGAAAATCGAGCGCGTCCGCCTTCAACGCCTGCGACCCTGAAAGGAACCCGCCGAACATCTCGACCACGCCGTAGCCGAGATTGAGCATGACCACGATCCAGAGGGCGCGGCGATAGCTCGGGTCCTTGTAGGCCGGATCGGAGGATGTATCGCCGTCCTCGATCTTCTCGAAGCCGTATCCGGTCGCGTCGAGCGCGGGCCGCACTTTCGGCAAGTCACCCTCCGCGATCCGCAATGTCATGACGTGGGTCGCGGCAGACACCTTCACATCGCCATCGGCCACGCCCGCAGACCGGGCTGCGCGCTCGATCTCGGCGGCGTCCTTGGCACAGTCCATGCCCCGTACCCGCATTCGGATCGGCGAGGATGCCGTGGGCAACGTGTTGTTCTCGGCCTGGCTCATGTGCGATCCTCTACAAGGTGGCGGGCGAAAGGGTTCGTCGCCAATGTATCAGCGGATAATGATATGATGATGCAAGACGTTCAAGACGATCTTTCGGCACCGGATACCGTGGCGTTGCGAGCCAAGCTGTTTCGGGGCCTCGGCGATCCCAGCCGTCTGGCGATCCTTGATGCGCTGGTATCAGGCGAACGCAACGTGCAGGAAATTGTCGGACATACAGGGTTGGGTCAGCCCAACGTCTCGAACCATCTGCGCTGCCTTCTCGACTGCGGGCTGGTTAGCCGCCGCAGCGAGGGTCGGTTCGTTCGGTATCGCCTTGCTGATGGACGGATTGCCGGTCTCATCCAAGATGCGGATCGGCTCGTTGCCGCGACAGCCACCGGACTCGATAACTGCAAGCGCTACACAGAGTAGGCGCTCATCCGTGCCGCTCCTCGCCATGTCCGCGCCCGCCGAAGTCGGACGGGTCGTCGCAGGCGTGACGCGCGCATTCCAGCTCCAGCGTCGTGTGCTCGATGTCGAAGCGGTCGGCCAGCGCTGTTTTGATCCGCTCTTTCACCGCGTCTGCGTCGGACCAACGGCCCTCGGCTATGACGACATGCGCGTCCAGTGCCGCACGGTGTTCGTCCATCTGCCAGAAATGCGCGTGGTGGATGCCCGTCACGCCGTCGATTCCGCGCACGGTATCAAGAACCGCGTCTGTCTCGATCTCGGGCGGCGAGCCGAGCATCAGGATACGGATCACAGGTCCAATTTCGCGGAACGATTGCCACAGGATATAGCCCGCGATCAGCACCGTCACGAGCGGGTCGATCAGCCGCCAGTCGTAGAGCAGGATCAGCGTGCCCGCGACGATCACGGCGACAGAGCCGAGCGCGTCGGCCACGTTGTGCAGGAAGGCCGCACGGATGTTCACGCTGGATTTGGACATGGCGTAGGTCAGCGCCGCCGTCACCGCGTCCACGATCAGCGCGATGCCTGCGATGATGACGATCAGCCAGCCCTCGACCGGCTGCGGATCGGCAAAGCGCATCGCGGCCTCGTAGAGCAGATAGAGGCCGATCACGATCAGCGTGGTGTAGTTGATAAGCGCGGCGACGACCTCGACCCGGCCATAGCCGAACGTCATCTCTGCATCCCTTGGTCGCCGCGCGATCTTGCGAGCGCCGAAAGCGATGATGAGCGAGATCGCGTCGGAAAAGTTGTGCAGCGCGTCCGCGATCAGAGCGAGCGAGCCGGAAACGATGCCACCCACGATCTGCGCGACCGTCAGGCCCATATTGACCGCGATGGCGGCGAAGACGCGGCGGTCGCCTGCCTCGGGATCGACGTGATGATGATGGCCGTGACCCATGGTGGCGGCTCCTTTCAATTCGTATCGTTTCAGAGTAGATACGATCTACAGCGACTGTAGGTTCAAGGGGCAATGATGAAAGAATACTCCATCGGGCAGATGTCGCGCCGGACGGGCGTGAAGGTGACGACGATCCGCTACTATGAAAGCCGGGGGCTGATACCGTCACCGGCGCGGACAACAGGTGGGCAGAGGCGCTACGATGAAGCGGCGCTCGAACGGCTGGCCTTCCTGCGCCACGCACGGGAACTGGGCTTCGGTCTCGATGACATCGCCGATCTGATGGCCTTGGCAGAAGCCCCGTCAGAGGATTGCGCACCTGCCCATGAGATCGCACGCAAGCAGCTCGCGGCGGTGGACCGACGCATGACCATTCTCGCGCAGCTTCGGGAAGAGCTGGTGCGGATGGCTGACGCGGATGATCCCGGCCATGCCGGGAAGTGTCGCGTCATCGAAGTTCTGGGGGATCACAGGCTCTGTATCGGTGCGCACGATCAGCCTGACGCAAGCGTAGATTTATCCAACAGCTAAGCGAAGTTCAGCGTTAGGGATTTGCCAAAACCCAACCGTTTCTGTCACCGGCGATATCGACCGTTTTTGGAGCTAAACTCTAAATCGCGAGCTCATTCTAATGGTATATGGGGCGTCCACCCAACCGTTTGACACAACGGGCCTTGACGGAAGCATCTAAGATGCGTTATATATAACGCGTCATATAAGGACTTTTTGTTATGGAATACATTCCCGGACGATACAGCTCGACCTATGCCAACGAGGGCGGAAAAGAGATTTGGAATTATCTCACAATGCCCCAAAATATCATCCGCATGGAAACAGCCACCTACCTTTCACGGCCCGCCATCGAACCCCTATCGCCCGCTCTTCTTAAGCGCTTTGGCGACGAGGTCCGGAAGGATCGCATCAAACAGATGATGGGACATATGGTCAGGCAAATCATGGAAAATGGCGGGTATGTCCTTCAGCAAAGCAACGTTAAAATTAGCAATGCAGGTTGCATCTTCTCCAGAGCATCTCGTTATGTCTCCAAAGAGGAAGTGTCTTAATGCCTAAATATCAAAAGAGCCTTGAGCCGGAAGACCCCATGCCACCCGCGCGGGAATCGCGCTTTTCACCTCCCGATGAGGCGCAGGAAGCATCGTATTTTGCCGCGTCGGAAAGGATCGCCAGCTTGTCCTGAAGGGTTCTTGCCATGGCGGCTAAAATAAATGTTCACTAAATGTTCGTCAATTCATGATAGACGGACAAGCGTAAAAGTGAACGCGGACTGCGCAGCGTCCGTCCAAGGCCGCCCTTGCAGCGGAAAGGCTGTCACTACCTGCGTGGCCAGACTGTCCAGAGCAGCCCTGCCGCGACCAGTGCCATTCCTGTCCAGGCCCCCAGAGGCAGGCCCAGAAGGATCGGGCCGGCCTGCACGAGGCCCGGTGCTAAGCCGAGGGCGAAGGCGGCCGTGATGACGGCCACCGATATGCGGGTTGCGGCCTTTGTGATGTCGCCGCTGAGCCGGTCCAGCCCCTTCAGCTCGATCTCGGTCGAGAGTTTGCCTTGCCGCAGCCGCAGGTTCAGCAGCCGGAACAGCCCTGGCAGGTCGCGGAACAGTCCGGCCATGTCCAGCGCCAGCGTCTTGCCCTGCGCGGCCAGCGCCTGAGGGCCGAACATGCGACGCATCTCGCCTTGTACGATGGGGGCCGCGACCTTGATGGCGTCGAAATCGGGGTCGAGGCCGCGCATCACACCATCGGCGGTGATCAGCGCCTTGAAGAGCAGTGCCAGATCCGGGGGCAGGGCCAGATCGTGCTGGCGTGCCAGCGCGGTGAACTCGGAGACCGCCAGACCCAGATGCAGGGGCGGCACGGCATGGCGGGCGACGAACAGATCGCAGGCGGCCTCGAGCGCGGCCAGATCGGTCTGTGCCTCTCCGGACCAGTCCAGCAGCAAGCTGGCGACCCGGCTGCCGTTATGATCGACGATGCCCGCCAGCAGTGCCAGCAACTCCTCGCGCCGCCGGGCGCCGAGGCGGCCGACCATGCCGAAGTCGATGAAGNCAACCGCATTGCCGGGCAGGGCGCGCAGATTGCCCGGATGCGGGTCGGCATGGAACACACCATCCACCAGAGCCATGCGCAGGAAGGCATCCGCGCCGCGTGTGGCCAGCACAGGCCCGTTCAGCCCGGCCGCCTGCAATGCCGCGCGGTCATTCGGGGCGATGCCGTCGATGAATTCCTGCACCAGCAGGGTCTCACTCGAATAATCGTGGAAGATGCGGGGCAGGCGGATCGCAGGCAGCCCGGCCAGATTGGCGGCGATCAGGTCATTGTTGCGCCCCTCGGCTGCCAGGTCGAGTTCCTCGGCCATGGCGCTGGCAAGGTTGCCCACGATCTCGCGCGGGCGAAAGCGGGCGAGGTCGGGCCAGCGCGCCTCGGCAAGGCCGGTCAGATGCGCCAGAATGCGCATATCGGCCTCGATCTTCGGGCGCAGACCGGGGCGGCGGATCTTGATCACCACCTCCTCGCCACCGGAAAGGCGCGCGCGATGCACTTGCGCGATGGAGCCTGCGGCCAGTGGCTCAGGCGTGATGGCGGCAAAGACCTCCTCGGGCGGCTGGCCGAGCGCGGCGGTCATCTCGTCCCGGGCGACGTCCCATGGCAGAGGTTGCACCTGACTTTGCAGTTTTTCCAGCGCGCCGGTCCATTCGGGGCCAAGCAGATCGGCGCGGGTAGAAAGGATCTGCCCCAGCTTGGTGAAGGTTGGACCCAACTCCTCCAGCAGGTGGCGCAGGCGCTCGGGTGCATCCGGACCGGTTTGTGTACCGGCTTTGCCGCCAAAGCCGAGCCGGGCCAGAATGTCCGAAAACCCGTGAAGGATGGCGATGGCGGTGATTTCGCTCAGCCGCCCGCGATCCCGCAGGGCAACCAGTCCGGTTTCCAGAATGCTCATGCCGCCCCCCAGAGCCAGTGCCAGATCAGCCACAACAGGCCCGCCCAGATCAGGACAAGCACGACCAGCACCACCACGGCCACCAGCAGTGGCCGTTTCAGCCAGCGCCGGATCCACAGGTCTGCCTTGGCACCCGCCCGCTTCTGCACCAAGTCCGGCAGGCGCCTGGCCACCAGCGCGGTGATCCATGGCACGATCACCAGATCATCCAGCACGCCGAAGAATGGCACGGTGATCGGGATCAGATCGATCGGGCTGACCAGATAGAGGGCGGCCGCAAGGCTGGCGGCGCGCAAGAGGAACGGTGTATCCGGGTCCCGGACGGCATAGGCCAGCACCACCGCCTCGCGGCGAAAGCGTAGGAACCGCTGTTTCAGCCAGTTGAACATGCGCCGCGCCTCTCCTCAGCCTGCATTCCCCAAGTGGCGTGTCGTTTGAGGTGAAGATCGCCTGTATCCGAGCGCTAGACAAGGATTTTCTGCCGCAAGCGGCACCTGCGGTCGCGCAGACTGCTGGATCTGGACGGATCAGACCGCGAAGCCGCTGTTTCCTTGCCCAGGGGCGGCGTTTTTCAGCGCAGCGGACAGATCTGTCCAGCCGCTTTCGTTCAGTTTGAGCGTGGATCGCGATCATGCGCATAGCGGTGGCGCTCGCAATCGGCGGACAGCGGCGAGGATGGCGCGTACCATCGTGCCGGTGACAGCGACCTCGGCCAGCTGGAAGGTGATGGTGCGGGCGTGACGGACCACACGTGCCCCGATCTTGATCAGCTTCAGTTGCAGGCTGGTCAACGACCAGTCGGCCATGGCTTCGGGCAGCTCGATGCAGCGCAAGAAGGTGGCCAGGTTGTACGCCAGGGCGTGCAGTTGCAGCCGCACCTCATTGTCGCGGAACTTCCGGCACGACAGCCGCGTCCAGCGAAAGGCGTATTTGCCCTCTTTGATGTGCTGCTCGGCGGTGCCGCGCTGGTTGTAGAACCGCACCACCCAGTCCGGCTCCATCGGCAGGTTGGTGACGATGAAGCCGACACGCGGGAACAGTTCGCCCGGATGCCATTCGATCTTGGCGATCACCCGGCGTTCCTTGTCCCAGGACGCCGCCTGATACTCGAATTCCTCGAAGAACCGCTTGACCTTGGTCAGTGACGGCCGCCCGACAGGGCGCGTTAGCCGATGCGCGATCTTGTCCTTGAGGACCGCGTTTGCGGGCAGCCGGATGGCGTAGAAGAACCGCGCTTCTTCCAATCGCTCATAGATCGCCGGGATCGCGTAGGCAGCATCGGCCCGGAAGAACCTGCCACCAAGGTCGCGCTCCGCGTAGCGCGCAATGACGGGGTCGAGAACATCACGCCAGCCATCGGCGCTGTGGACGTTGCCATGGCGCAGGGCGCAGCGTTCCAGCATCCCGAACTGGTTGAACAGAAAGTTGGGGTGATAGCAGCTACAGTCGAAATGGCCATTCCAGGCGGACCCTTCCTGGTCGCCATGGGTCGGGCTGACCGAGCTGTCCATGTCCAGAACGATGTACTTCAGCCCGTTACGGTCATGGAACCGGTCGATCCATTGCCCGTTCAGGTCGGCCAGCGCGGCACGGTTCCCGGCCAGAGCCAGCGTCTCGGTCTCGAACCGTCCCATCTGCGATGCCGAGGCCGCTTGTGCATCGACCGCTCTGCCGCCGACAACTTGGCGCATGACCGGATCGCAGGCGAGACGGTTGGCGTCGTTGACATCCTCGTATCCGGCCAGCCGCCCAAAGACTGATTGCCGGAACAGGCCGTCGAGCCGATGGACCGTGTTCTTGCCAGAGCGAGTATCGCGCAGCGCCGCTGACGCCAAATCGGACAACCCGAGCGCGTCATCAAGCTCGCGCATCACCAGAAGGCCGCCGTCGGAACTGAGCTGCGTGCCGCGAAATTCCAGCCGCACGCGAGGGTCGAAATCCACCCGATCTGCCCGTTGCAAGCCCGCACCCTCTGGGTGATCCATGAAACGCGCCCCTCGCAGCCTTCAACACCATGTTTTATATAGGAAATATAATGGTCAGGACAGCGAAATCAGCGCCTTACTTGGGAAATGTGGGTTGAGCTCATTGCAGCTTGTAATGACGAAATTAAACTCCGAAATTGGATTGATAACGCGAACCGGGAGGGCGTCGGCGAAGTTGAAAACGCCGCCCGAAGACGTCTGATTGCGGTTCGATCTGGTAGGGACATCGACAATCCCAACGATCCGATTGCCGTGGATTTCTGGCGGAGCATCACTGCCCTGGAGCATGAGCTTAGTGAAGAGCGTGGCAAGACCATCAGGCTGAACAGAACCCGCCAGAAGATCGCCAGGGTCGGTGTGGAGAAGACCTTGGCAGATTTGGCCTTAAAGACCAAGCCGTCCGATGGCTACCATCTTCTTCGCGTCAGAAACATGCTCGACCTGAGTGCTGAAGCGGTCATTCTGCGGTTTCCTGAAAAATTTGAAGAGAGTGTCTTAGACGCGGCCCAACAGCGCTTGGCTTCGGAGTAGATAGCTCAGAACTCTTGTCCACTTCTGGACGCGAGGATTTTCAATCGCGCTGTGCTTGAATAGGTTAGCGATGCACCAAACGACCTTTTTCGGCCGCATAAGTCCTGACAGGAATACCTGCGGTGTGAAGAGCGTATCCCATCATAGGTACACACCCCACCCTCGGATCCGAGCATAAAGATTTACTATTATAATTCAATTGTCTTCATTGATTATACATTGCTCTAAAATGACTGAGCATTTAAGATTAGAAATCATCTATAGCCTTCAAAAGTTTTGGAATATCGGAATAGGGGTTGACGTCAAAAGGTAATTTTCGTGCGCCCGCAGCCTTCAACACAGCAGAGTTATTTTTCCTCGCTCGCAGTTTTGCATTATCTATATCGCCCTTTATAAACTCAAATAATGTGTCAGACGCCTTATCGTAAGACTTCCCACACACCCTCTTAACCTCTGATCTAAGCCTACTATTTAACTTTAAGTCATCAAAGGAACTATAAGCCGCCGAAGAATCTATAAAGTGAAGCAGTATCCAATATTCAAAGCAAATATTGGTAAGTGCAATTTCAATATTATTGGCTTTCGCCAAATTCCAAGCTTTCAAGTGCAGATCCCGAGAGTATTTTCCTTCGGCCTCTCGATCATAAACCACCCAGAACACATCGCCCTTAACCGACTGAGGTGAATCCTTAAACCTAATAGCCTCTTCAACGAGTTGAACAGGAGTGTTCTTACTTGTGTCAACGATTTTCACAGAGGCTCGATTGTCCTCCCGGAAGCACCTAAGATAGCCTTTTAAGTAGTAGGGTTCGGTTTTAGCGCCCTCACAGAAGATTCTAAATGTCTTTTTAGTAACCGGTTTTCTTTTATGCCTAGCTCTGGGCATCAAATTCACCACTTTTGATTAGGCCTTTGCGCTTGGGAAAGTTCCTTATTGCCTCGTGAATCTTGTTATACGGAATAGATGGAAGAGCTCCCAACCGGCCATCCTTATAAAAATCTTCAAACGGGCTCGATACCCGAACCAGTGATTTGTCAAATTCATCCAAGCAAAACAGTGAAGAGCCTCCGTTCTCTTTGGCAACAAGCCAAATTTGATCTCGACGAAACCTGCTCGGAGCCATCATGTTCGTATCGTGTGTTGTCACAATAATTTGTGCGCTATCGGGGTTGGTAACAGGATCGTTAAACAAATCGAACACTAAGCCAACAAGACTGGTATGGAGGTGTCCATCCAGTTCATCAATGAAAACGGGTAGACCATTAGATATCGCGGTCAAAAGAATAGGAAGAATCTCAAATAACTTCCCAGTCCCATCAGATATTTCATCCTGCTCGAACTTCACCAAGCCACCGTCTTGGTCTTCGTGCCAGAATTTATACGAAACGCTGTTCTCTTCGTAGATTGCCTTCTTAATCTCTTCAGGCATCTCATCAGGCAATTTAATTTCTTCTACCGATCGACGCTCCGCAGTAATATTTTTGATCCCAGTATCAGCAAGGCAGATCAGATTAGAAACCGCTTCGAGATGACCGTCTTGTTGGAAATAGTTGCTTACATAGGCACTATGACCAGCCTCGATCACTGCTATACCACGAAAATATAGCACGATTTCTCTAATTCTTTGAGGAGCTGAAGCATCATTTCCCGCCCTCGCGAGATATGTGCTGTTTGGGAAAAACGAGAATCGACGATCCCCACCTTTGTAGCTAGCCCCAAACTTAACAGTTTCCCACGTATCTAATTCGCCCCGAGAAAACATCAAAGCTCTCTGACGTTTCGGGAACGAGTATAGACTCTCCGATAGAACTTTATTTCTATTATAAGAAACTTCGTATCTATATCGCATTCCTGAGGGCACGACAAATTCGATCGAGAACTCAATCGGCTGCTCTATACTCTCTGCAGACAACTTAAAAGGTTCGTATGGAGGAATATCGCGACCTTCCTCCAAAGGTCTTGAGTTCGAAATCAGCCATTTGAGCGCGCGGAATGCTGTAAACAGATTCGATTTCCCTGAGGCGTTGGGGCCAAAAATACACGCTGATTTGAGAATAGAGAATTTCCCACCCTCAATCTCTGTATAATTCCCCGGCAACGAATTTCGGTTTCCTTCGACGTTCATGCTGAATAGCTGCTCGTTTTGGAACGATCTGAAATTCTTCACGCTGAAGTCAATGATCACTACGCTGATCCTTTACTGAGGCAATTTTTGCGCAGATAACACAAAAACCCGATCAATTCGTGATCGGTGGTTGCGATTTCTGCCATATATTGCAGCTTTTGGCAAGGTCATCAATTTAACACATGGGGTTGGCTTGCACCCCTGCTCCGAACCTCAGGGCATAGGGCATAGTCCAGTTAAATTGCGGATTTGGTCGTCGGCCGCTTTTCGGAACAGCCTACTTAGCAGAGACGTGACAACCGGGTGAAGGACTCAAACCTGGCAGGAGACCGTGTCCCGTCCCATGAGATTAGCTGGAATTTTTGATCGGAGCCGAAACCGTAAGCGACGCTTGCCGGATTTCTCGGCCCCATTAAGATGGCAGATAGATCAACTGAATTTGGAGAATTTGTCAGAGTTGGGGGTGAGCGAGCGTCAACCTGTCGTTCCCTGCCCTGTCTTTTGCGCACAACGACCCCGGCACCTGGCCAGGGTCGCGTAAGAATTACAAACCAGACGTATCCAGCAGGGCGTCCATTTCGGCCCGGCTCTTAGGGGATTGAATGAGCAACTGGCGCGCCGTCTCATAAGCATGAACCTTAGACTGAGACATAGCTTCCTCAGGATGACAGCCACAGCGCACTAAAACATGGTTATAGTAAGAATTGCCATCTTCTCCCGAAATATGAGCGAATGCGGCACGCATGAGCTGATCCCAAGTGGCATGGCCCTGAACCTCATAGAAATGGGCCTCAACGACCGGTCCGCGCTGTTTCAGCATTGAAATGATTTTTGTTAAGTCATCCATATGATTATCCTTGTTTAACGTTCTCTATCCAGATCACGGTTCTGCCCGCGGTTGGACGCATTGTCACGCCCACGGCCAAGGACGGCGTCCCGCCGATCCCGGTCCGGATTGTCGGGCGCAACCATCTCCCGCCCAATGCCAGGTGCCTGCACCTCGGGCCGATCAACATCACGCCCCAACACTGCCACCCGGCGCGCGTCTATATCGCCCCGCCCAGCACCAGCCTGCGGCCTCTCGCCCTCGCCCATAAACCTCTCCCTGATCCGTGACATCGCCGCCTCGGCGCGGCCCCATAGCTGATCCAGCCGCTCGCGCGTAGTGGCAATAAAGGCGCGCCCGCGCTCCATCAGCTCAAGCCGCAATTCCAACCGCTGCCAACCCATTTCTTGGCGCTGTGCATTGCGCGCCTGTGCCGCGCGGAAAGCCTCGCCGCGCTCCGTGACGATACCGCGCTTTTCCTGAGCATTGGCCGATGGTCCAATTTTTGGCTCTGGCTCTCGGCTGAGCTCAATAACCTTCTTCTTGCGTTCAAGCGCCAGCTCTTCCTGCCCACTCTCGCTCGCTCGCTCGACCTGTTGCTCGGCTTCGGCGCGCTGAACATCGAGCGTCCGGTGGTCGATCCGCTCCGACCGCCCTGCCCGCTCAAGAGCTGTGTTTGCATCCCGCGCCCAGGCTTCGCGCCAGCCCATCAGAAGGTCCGGCGCATTCCAGCTGCGGTCCTTCTTGCCGAACCCCTCGCTGGTTAGCTCACGCATGGTCAGCATGACATGCGCATGGGGCTGAGCGTGGCCGTCACGGGCTTTACCCTCGTGAACGGCCACGTCCGCGATCATGCCGCGATCGACAAATTCGCGCTGAACGAAATCGCGCACGAGCTCCAGACGTTCGCCGTGATTGAGCTCACGGGGAAGAGCAACTTCGATCTCCCGGGCAAGCTGCGCATCACGACGCTTCTCGACCGCCTCGACGGCGTTCCAGAGTTGATCGCGATCGTACATCCAGTCAGGGGCGTTCTCTGGGGCCACGATCTCGGAATGCACGACACCCCCCTTGCGGCTGTAGTCATGCTCAAGACCTTGCCGGTCATCCCGCAGCCGGCCAGCCGCCCGATAGGCGGCGGCTGCTACCGATGACCGCCCCACTGCCCGGCTAATCACTTTCGCACTGAGATGGTAGATGGCCATGGGTAATGCCTCTCTTCGATACAGGGTCCAGCGCCTGTCGCGCTGGTCGGGAGTTCGAGGATGAAACCCTCGCCTGGCGGCAACGCCGCCTTCATACGTCAGTTATTTGTCCGGACTTGTTGAGCCGCAGAGCAAGCGCACGTTGCCGAAGGCAATGTATAAGCGCGCATTTCAGTTCTTTTGGTGCCACCTTAGCCGAAAACACCACCCCCTGATAATTTGGGAATTTAGGTTATCCACATAAAATGACTGCACATTTTTTCTGATTTTCACTGTCGGCTCTTAGTCTCTCCCTACACGCAACTTTGGAGACAAAAATGAGTAAGAGCCCTCCTATCGATGATCGCATCCATGCGCTCGAAACGAAGAAACGGCAGATCAGTGCGCAGATCATGGCGCTTGATGCGAAACGCCAGCAGACAAAAAGGAAGGATGAAGATCGCCTGAAATGGCTTCTCGGCAGTCTGGTCTTTGACCGTGTTAACGCCGAGCCTGCTCTTCAGAGGATTGTACACCGCGACCTGCCATACCGCCTCACAAAGAGGGACCGCGACCGTGGGCTCTGGAATATCTTGTTCTCTCAGCCACTGGAGGATCAGGCATGAATTTCAACCTGAAAGCCCGCCATTGGTTGATCATGGTTGCATCGGTGATCCTGGCCGCTGCCGCCATGATCCTCATCCCGAAGGTGGTCGCGATCTATCCCGCCACCATCTATGCTTTCCCGATCCTTGCCGCAGCAATGATCCTCGACACCCTTGGGATAGCAGCAGAGCGCCACAGGTCGATCCTAAAGCTATGCGCATGGCTTTGCCTGTGTGCAGCTACCCTCACCATCCTGATGCCATTGGGCGGCCCTCTAAATGAGGTTTGGGCAATAATCCAAGAGTGGACGGATGCAGGCTGGTCCCTCAGCCGCGCCCTAATGGAGAGCGTTATGTGGCTGGCGCAACACCCCGACTCTCAAAAACAAGCTATGATGGTCTCCGTCGGCCTCGGTGTTTCTACTGCCATTTTTGCGATTTGGTGCCCGGTTTCTGCGTTTTTGAGACCTGACCCCGGCCAAGAAAGAAACTCGGCGGACGGCCCATGGACTGCGTGTTGGATGGAACCGAGCGACATTGCCTACCTGCGCCAGAACAAAACGGGCCTGCCTTTGGCGCTGCATAGAGGGAAAATCCTTCGGTATATGAAGAACGACGCAAAAGGCTGGCGCGGTGGTCATCATCTGGTGGTCTCCGGGACGCGGGGCGGGAAAGGCGTCAGCACTGTAATTCCAGCCATTCTCGATCACGATGGTCCCGTGGTCGCGCTAGACATCAAGGGAGAGAATTTCGCCATAACGCGACGGCATCGTGAAGAACTTGGACGCAAGGTTGCCATCTTGAACCCATTCGGGATCATTGAGGACTGCAAAGATCAGTTTAACCCCTTGGACTACATCCGCCCCACTGAACTTGCGCGCGACATCGCACTCGTTGCAGACGGCCTCGTAAAGCCTGAGGAAGGAGATGGAGCTCATTTTTCAGAAATGGCTCGACAACTGGTGGCTGCGGCCATCGAAGTTGTGGTCACGCAAGAAACTGAATGCCAACCGAACCTCGTGACCGTGGCTGATCTTCTGCTGTCATCAGATCTCGATCTCACCTTGGAGGAATGGGTAAAGGAACGGGATGTGGTGGGCCATCGCCCAGCAGACACCGCGGCCACGATGCTGCGTGCAGGTGACCGGGAGCGAGGGTCGATTCAGACTTCCGTAGCAAAAGCTTTTGGCTGGATGCAGTCAGAAGACATGCGCCGGTTTCTCCAGCGTTCTAGTTTCAAGATGGATGATCTTTTGGATGACAAGCTGGACCTGTTCATCGTCGTTCCTCTTGATCAGGTGGACCGGCAAGCAGTGTTTATGCGGCTCTTCGTCAATCTCGTTCTCGGGACTGTCGTACGTCAGGACGGCAAGCGAAGAGTGAAAGCGCCCATACTCATGGTGCTCGATGAATTCGTTCGGCTGGGGCGCATGGAGCAGATTATGAACATCGCCAACGTTGCAGCTGGTGCGGGCATTGAGGCGTTGTTTGTAACGCAAGATACAGGCCAAGTTGAAAGGGCGTACGGGGATAACGATGCTCGATCCATTTTTGGCTCCTGCATTACGAAGAGGATCTTCAACGTTAACGACATCGAGACTGCTGAGTGGGCTTCACGGCACCTTGGCGAGAGCACCGTGCTTTCCCGGCAAGTTCGGCAGGATGAGCAGGGCTATACGCTTAGGGACGCATCTTTTTCTGAGCAGGGTCATAAGCTTATGACAGCCAATCAGATTATGAACATGAAGGCCGATGATGTCTTGTTGCTGGTGGGCAACCGTAACCCGCTTAAAGCGAAGCAGAATCTGTACTTCAAAGGTAAGGCCTACCGGGGCCGTTGGGATCGGAACCCGCTGAACTAATCAACAACAGTGGTCCAGAGGCAGCAATGGACCACTGTTCCTATTTTCGAATGAAGAACGGTAGGTCAGCGGGGGAATTTAGAGTTTGAAAGCTCAAAAATTTCCTCCTACCTGATCTTGAGATGCAAAGAGAGGAACATCTCCATGACTGAAGAAACGCCCCGCAATGTGCAATTTCGCGCAGCTGTTGAAGAGCTCGCGAAGGTGATCAGGAAGCACCCGGGAACTGGTGGTGGACAGGTTGCCATGAAGGTTCTGACCTCTCTCGCGTTCCGTGTGGGGGTACCTGTCGATCTAGGAGAGGTTTCGTACCATTTCGCGCATCCAAATGATGCAGACACACTTGAGGCGGTACTGGTCGCCATCCGTTTCCGTGCCTCCTGTGAATGGCCGGAGGACATCGTATCCGATGAGGAAATTCGAGGGTGGATCGAGAAATGGGGAATTTCCTACGAGCCCGCGTGATTTTATGGATGAACGGCCAAGAGTACTTTTTAGGGTCATATGTGCAAACCCACATTTGTGTATAGGGCTAGAGTGAGTTAAATAGAGTTATAATAGAGTTACACAGTAAATTATCCTCCTCAAGCAATTGATATTACTATACTATTATTGCGCGCCGGTGTGTGAAATGACGAAAGATGGTGTGTGAAATGACGAATCCAGGTGTGTGAAATGACGAATCTATTCTAGTAGTTATCCACATCTCGTTGGTGTGTGAAATGACGTGTCTTGACGAGCGGTGTGTGAAATGACGATAGTAGCTCATGGTGTGTAAAATGACGATTCTAGTGTTGACGGTGTGGTGTGTGAAATGACGAATTCACGCTCCCCGTTGCTGCCTAACCGTCATCCGCAAAAAGACCTGTTCGTTTGTGATATCGTTGACGCGGTACCGAAGGGTGATATGGCCTCAATGGAGCACCCTGTCTTCACTCTTTCGACAAAGCCGGACATGAAGCCTCGGCGGTATCAGAATGGCGAAAACTTCATTGAAGTATCGCCATCCCGTTACGGGCTGGCGACGGTGCATGACCGCGACGTGCTGATTTACTGCATCAGCCAGTGCATGGCCGCGCTCAATGAAGGTCGTACGGTAAGCCGCACTCTGCGGTTCAAGGCCCATGATTTGCTGGTGGCCACGAACCGGCGCACGTCCGGTGAAGGCTACAAGCTGCTTAAAGATGCGCTGAGACGGTTACAGGGCACGCAGATCGAAACAAATCTCCGCCAGGGTGGTAAGGAGTACTTCAAGGTTTTCGGCCTGATCGAGGCAGCGGAGATCGTGCGCGAGACGCGTGACGGGCGCATGCAGGATATCGAGATCACCCTCTCGGACTGGGTGTTTGACTCGATCGAAAACAATCACGTCCTGACGCTGAACAGGGAGTATTTCTTTCTTCGCAAGCCGCTTGAGCGGCGTCTATATGAGCTGGCGCGCAAGCATTGCGGAGCGCAGCCGAAGTGGAAATGCGGGCTTGAGCTTTTGCGCGACAAATGCGGGTCTGGTTCGACCACGAAGGAATTCAGGCGTTTGCTCAACAAGATCATTGAAGACGATAGCACCGAAGATCACTTGCCGGATTACAGCATAACCATCGAAGGTGATAACGTGGTCTTCCGTCCGAAGGAGACCGATTCCGTGGTCGCCCTGCCCTTCCAGGCTTTGCGCTTCAAAAAGCTGGATACGCATGACAGAGCGCGACGGTTGGCGCCCGGTTGGGATGTCTACGTGTTGGAAAGCGAGTGGCGGTCATGGGNGCATGACAAGGCCATCGACGTGAAGGATGCGGATAAGCACTTCCTCGCCTTCTGCAAAAAGCGCGGCGCGTACAAACACTAAAAAACACAAATGTGGGTTTGTGCCTTTACTGTTTCCCACTAATGTGGTGAGGTAGATTCATGATTATATCTTTTCTGAACCAAAAAGGCGGTGTGGGCAAAACCACCCTCTCGGTGAACGTGGCCGGTTGCTTAGCACGTCAAGGGCATCGGGTGTTGCTGATTGATGCGGATAAGCAAGGCTCGGCCACCACATGGGCGAGCCTGCGCGAAGATGCGCCCTTTCAGGTCGTGAGCATGGCTCGGGCCAACATGGCTCGGGACGCGCTCAAACTGGCCCAAGATTACGACCATACAATTATCGACGGACCACCCCACGCAGAAGAGATTGCCCGGTCCTGTATCGTGGCCTCGGACTTCGTGGCGCTTCCGATTGAGCCCTCGGGGCTTTCGACCTGGGCATCCGACCTGACGGTGCGCCAAGTGAAAGAAGCGCAGGAATTCAAGCCAACCCTCAAATGTGGTTTTGTGGTTTCCCGCAAAATTGGGAAAACCGTGATTGGCCGGGATATCCGCAACATGGCCGCAGAGGCTGGCTTGCCAATTTTGGAAAGCGAAATCGAGCAGCGGGTTGCCTTCGCGGAAGGCATGACCATGGGACAAACGATTTTCGAGTGGGCAGGCGAAAGCAATGCCGCCCGCGAGATTGAACACCTAACGAAAGAGATTGAGCGGTATGTCGAAGAAGACGTTTTCAGCGGCTCCGAAGCCAAAGCAGCCCACGGATGACCAAATCCTCGCGTTCGAACGAGGCGGGGCAGGGCATGACACGACACGGGCATCGAAGCCGGTGGCGAAAGCTGCGGCAACGGATGAACCGACAAAGCGCCTGAGTCTCGACCTACCGGCCAGCCTGCACACGCGGTTCAAGACCGCTTGTAGTGCGACTGACCGGAAGATGGTTGGTGAGCTGCAAGCCTATATCGAGGCGCGCACGAAGGAACTGGAAGACGAGGCGGGAATAACCCGCAAATGAATAAAAGCACAAATGTGGGTATGTGTGAACTATTGCACGAGCTCGAATTTGTGATGTAAAACCAAAGGGGAGGGCGGTGACGCAAAAGGCATCGCTAGAACGGAAATGCACGCAGAGCTAAGAACGAGAGAAGCCCTTGGGCCACTTGGCCCGGTTGAAGAGAAAAACGCCCCGGACGTGTTGTACACGGCGGGTGATACCTCGTTGCTGACCGAAGGCTCCCGCGTGGCAATCGTTGGTTCCCGCAAGGCGACGCCGGACGGCATCAAACGCGCAAAGGCCGTGACGCGGGCGCTCGTAGAGCAAGGCATCATCGTGGTGAGTGGGCTGGCCGATGGGATCGACACGGTGGCGCATCGAACCGCGATTGAAGAGGGCGGGCGCACCATTGCTGTGCTTGGTACACCCTTGTCCAAAGCCTATCCGGCAAAGAATGCGGGGCTGCTCGAAGAGATAAAGCGCAACCACCTTGCGATTTCACAGTTTCCCGAAGGCTATCCGGGCAAGGGCGAGAACTTCCCGCGCCGCAATCGGACGATGGCGCTCATATGCGATGCGACCATCGTTATCGAGGCAAGCGAGAAGAGCGGGACACGCCATCAGGGCTGGGAAGCCATTCGGCTCGGGCGCGACCTCTACCTCCTTGAGAATGTTGCGACCGACCCGAACCTGACCTGGCCAAAGCAGCTCATCGAGTATGGGGCGCAGGTTTTGCGCCGTGAGAATATGCCGGATATCCTGCTCGACATTCCAAACTACACTGCCGGGGGCGTGCGTGCCTTCGAGCTATGAGTACGGCACGTTCGCCAATTATTCCCCGCGTGGCACTTCCGACCTTTCGAAACGATCGAGAGGAACTTGTGGTGCCATCAAAGCGGGCAGGGTGGATATCATCGCCTCGGCTATCCCTCACTTGCGTGACGCCAAAGCCCATAATCTAAAGCCGTTCCTGGGGCCGGACGTGACTCTGGTGCCTGCACCGCGCTCCGCACCCCTGCCGGACGGAGCCCTATGGCCTGCCAAGGTCATCTGTGATGTTCTACACGAGCACGGCTTCGGTCAGGATGTACAAACCTACCTGATGCGAACCAAGGCCGTGCCGCGTTCCTCGAATTCGCCGGCGGCTGAGAGGCCGCTTGTGCCGCTTCACCTGGGTAGCATCGAGGCAGAACGTCCGTTCTTTGTGCCGGACAAAATCACCATTGTGGATGACGTGCTGACGATGGGGCGCACAAGCTTCGCCTGCGCTGAGCTGCTCCGGGCGGTCTGCCCCGACGCGAAAATCAGAATCTTCGCGATGATACGGACGCAAGGCCTTCAAGATGATATCGAAAAGATAGTGGATCCGTCCGCTGGCATCATCGTGGGTTATCCATCCGGCAAAACATACCGCGACCCATGAACGCACAAATGTGGGTTTGTGTGTAGATTGTGACTTTAGTAGCCTTGAGCTTCCAACCAAGCAATATGCGTATCTGGAAGCTCGAAGCTTCTCAATCAGAAGAACATCACCTGTCACGATGGGGATATGCCCTCGCGGATAGCCGCAACGAGGCATGGCATTGTGCATGGCTACAAGCGGGTTGCCGTGCAACTTCGTCCACGAGAAACGCCACGCCATGCTTTGGCCCGGTTTTGAAGGCGAGCGTGTTTCCTGATGAGGCTATGACTGCCGGAACAGGCTTGGCCTTCGGCTTTTACAGCGTAGGGTCGCGACATCAGTGCCGCAAAAGAATGCGACATCATTGTCGCTATAAACAGATATCTATTTTAAACAGACAAATCCTCTCCTATATGGGCAACATGAACAAAGCGAATCGAACAACTGAACGCGCTGTAGAGAAATGGGAAGATGCCGCCGAGGCAGGTTTCCAAACGCTCCCGGACATCCTACTTCGCAAGCAAGTCGATCTGGGGTTGTCCCCGACCGACATGCTCGTGCTCATCAATATCACCATGCACTGGTGGTATCGCGAACAACTCCCGTTCCCGCGTAGTGCAACTATCGCGGAACGGATGGGGGTGGATGCCAGGACAGTGCAGCGGAGCATCCGCAAGATGCAGGACCTAAAGCTGGTCGAGCGTGAAACTGAAACCTTAGAGGACGGCACGACAAGGTCTGTCCTGAACCTGTCGCCACTCGTTGAACGGCTGTCCGGCTTCGCGCGTCGCGACCCGAACTATGTCGCGCGGATGCATCGGAAAGAGGTCGCATGAAGGAACCGGGTCACTACACGTTCGAGTTTGAGAGGGCGGATATGAAAATCCGTTTCAGCGCCGGGGGCGCGGTCGCCCTTATCACGGCGGTGGCCATCCTCGGCCTGGTGGCCGTGTTTGTCATAGCCAAGCATCTCTAAGCTCAACGCATCACTCTGGCGCGAACAGTGAGTAATCTCAACAGAAGAATGTTCTCTATTTGTGCCGATCAAGAATCGTGATATAGTGGTGTTTGACCGTCAAAACACAGGATATGGAGGCTGGAATGGCGAAGAAACCGAGCGGCGGGGGGCATTTCCGTAGCGCAATCAGTGGCCGCTATGTTACGAATGCACATGGCAAAAGAAGCCCGTCCACCACGATATTCGAGAAGACAAGTGGAGGGTCAACTGGATCGGCACGAAGCGCAAAGTCCGGTCGCTTCGTGACCGACGCCCACGCGAAGCGCAACCCGCGCACAACGGTCAAGGAAAGCTAATCCGGTGGCTAGACGTGTTTCTTCCGCGCAGATGCGAAGTCGGTTACGCCAAGCGCAATCGAAAATTCGCCAAGCACAGACAAAACAAAAGCAGGCGATTAACAAATACAATCAGGCTGTCAGAAGCTATAACTCAAAGGTCCGAGCTCATAACGCGCGCGTCCGTGCTAACCGTGACCGGTTGAGACGCGAGCTGCAAAAGCTCGCTCGAACGGCTTCGAAGCCTCAGTATGTTACATTCCGCACTTCGGTTGAGACGGTACAGCAGTCATACTCGGCCCTCGAAAGTCGTGCTGACGCTGAGATGTACGACGAACGCTTCGACCGCTTTCTTGATCTCTCCGAGCGGGAAGCCGCAAACACTGCCAGTGTTATGAATGTCCTCGAAGGAGAGGTGGCAGAGAACGAATCCGACGAAGAACCGCCCGCGTCGGCTATCGACCACATACTGAATGCGATTTCTCAGGATGTTCACGACCGTTGGCATGGCGCACTCTTTGCACTTAGCCCGCAAAATCCAGACGCCGCTAGGCATTTCTGCACCAGTGCAAGAGAGCTACTGACCGAAATTCTCGAACGCTTCGGGCCAGACGATGAAGTGAAATCTTCTCTGCCTGACTGCGAGCTCACACCTCAAGGAAAGCCGACGCGTCGAGCAAAAATCAAGTTCTTCCTATATCGACAAGGCGTCTCAGATGAGACCGTGACCGACTTTGTCGAAAAAGACATGGATAACGTCGTACAGTTATTCCGAGTGTTTAATGATGGCACACATGGTTCGTCAGGGCGCTTCGAGCATAATCAACTCCTAGCAATCCGCGCACGGGTAGAAGGCGCAGTATCCTTTTTATGGGGTGTGATTACCGGAAAAGCATTCGAAGCCGCTTAGGCTCGCCGCACGGTCTTCGTGCTGACGTTGAACAAGCGGGCAATCTCGGCCAAAGGCCTGTGTTCCCTATCCCGCATCCGGCGCACCTCGTCCCGCTGCGCGGCTGATAGCGCAGGGGGACGACCTCCGACCCGGCCACGTTTGCGGGCGGCCTGTAACCCCTCCCTGGTACGCTCCGATATCCGCTCGCGCTCGAACTGTGCGATGGATGCGAACACGTGGAGCACGAGGCGACCTGCCGGGGTCGTCGTGTCGATGTCCTCGGCTAAGGACCGGAACCCTGCGCCGCGTTCCGCGATGACCTCCACGAGGTCGAGAAGGTCACGCAGCGACCGCGCAAGCCGGTCGTACTTCGTGACCACCACCACGTCGCCCTCGCGTAGATGGTCGAGCATTTGGTCTAGCTGGGGCCGCGACCTGACCGAACCGGTAATCTTGTCCGCGAATACGCGCTCGGCTCCGGCCTCCGTCAAGGCGTCGGTTTGGGCTTCGAGCTTCTGTTCGTCTGTGCTAACGCGGGCGTATCTGTCGTTTTTCATAAATAGGTTCAGCACTGGCCATTGTTTTCATTGACACGCGCTTGTCACAAAAGACTTCAATACTGATCGCCAAACAGTTCGGTGCGTTGCAAAACCGTCAGACACCGGTTCAGCGCGTTGCAGGAGGCAGGATCGGTCATGGACCTGGAATCCGTTCCGAAAGGCGTGTGGCAGAAGGCCGAGGAACGGGCGGCCTTGCTTCGACCACTTGCCGCGCTCCATGAAGCACCAGCGCATCTTGTCCGCGCTGCAGCGATTGATCTGAAAATTTCCGAACGTTGGGCCTACAGGCTGATCCGCCGGCTCCGTGAAGAAAACGGCGCGGTCACCGCGCTCTTGCCGCGCGATGGCCGCGGTGCTCCGCGCAAGACGCGGATCGCGGGGGATCGGGAAGCGATCATCGGTCATGTCATCGAAGGCCACTATCTCAAACGGCAGAAGGCGCGCCCCTCGGAAATCGTGAGGGCGGTTCAGGTCGAGTGCCGCAAGACGGGGATTTCGTCTCCTAGCGAAGCCACGATCAGGCGACGGGTTAACCTGATCGACAAGGGTGTCGCGTCACGGCTTCGCGAAGATGATCCGGACACAAAGCCGATCCTCGGCGCGACCCCGATCCCGAAATACCCGCTCGACGTCGTGCAAATCGATCACACGCCGGTCGATGTCATTTTGGTCGATCCGTTCGAGCGTCTGCCAATCGGGCGGCCATATCTGACGGTTGCGATTGACGTGATGAGCCGGATGATCGCGGGCTTCCATCTTAGCCTTGATCCCCCTTCCGCCGCGAGCGTCGGCCTGTGCCTCGCCCACGTCGCTGACGATAAGAAAACCTGGATGACAGCGCGCGGCGTTACGGATGTGGAGTGGCCGATTGCGGGAAAGCCAAAGAAGATCGGCGTAGACAATGCCGGCGAGTTCCACTCGCAGGCTTTCGAGCGCGGGTGCGCGCAACATAATATCGAGATCGAATGGCGACCGCCGGGGCAACCTCAGTTCGGTGGCATTGTAGAGCGTGTGATCGGCACCCTCATGCGGCGCATTCACAAGTTGCCGGGCACGACATTTTCCAACACGGCGCAGCGCGGCGCATACGACAGCGAAAGACAGGCCTGCCTGACCCTTGAAGAACTGGAACGCTGGCTGACGGTTGCGATTTGCAAGGATTATCACCTGTCCGGGCATCGTGGGTTGGACGGGGCCACACCTCTTGCCCGGCTGAAGGAAGGTCTCGTATCCTTGAGCCGATCTGGCGGCAGCATCGCTATCCCGCGTGACATGCGCAGCTATCTGATCGACTTCCTTCCGGTTCTGCGTAGAACGTTGCAACGCGACGGATTCACCGTAGATCATATTCGCTATTTCTCGAACGCCCTGAAACCGTGGATCGTCTCGCGCGACGTCCGGACGGAGGGACATCTGATCCTGCGCCGCGACCCACGAGACCTTTCGCGTGTTTATGTTCTCGACCCTTTCGACGGTTCCTGGCTCGAAGTGCCGTATCGCACACTCTCCCGACCGTCGATCACGCTCTGGGAACATCGGGCAGCGCGACGACGTGCCCAAGAACGCAATGCGGCGACCGTGGACGAGGACAGCATTTTCACCGCCTTCGCGGAAATGCAGGAGATCGAGCGCAACGCGGCCCGGCTCTCCAAGGGTGCCCGCCGCCGTCGGTCGCGACCGGTGCTGGATCGACAATCTCCTTTGGCGAAGCAACCGGAGGCTCTCGGCCTGGGCGAGCTCGCGCAAGATCAACCGGACGCTCCACCGCAACCATTCACCGACATTGAAGAGTGGTAGGGCAGATGGACCATCTTCGACCCGAAGCCCGACGCATCGCGGAAAAGCCTGCTATCGAACGGCTCGATTGTTTCGCAACCGACCGCTGGATCGGCTATTCCCGCGCGCAGGATGCCCTGAAACGCATGGACATGCTGTTGGCGACGCAACCCGGCCGTGTTCGACCGCAGAACATGCTGGTTGTCGGGCCGAGCAACAACGGCAAATCGACCATCGCCGAGAAATTCCAGCGCCAGCACCCCCGAAGAAGTTCGGAAGAAAGGGACCGACATATCTTTCCGGTCCTGTCGGTCCAGATGATGCCGGACGTGACCGCGCCCCGTTTCTACGCACAGTTGCTTGACGCATTGGGATCACCTCTCGGGAACATCCGAAAGACCGACCGGCGCAATGCACTGACACTGAATCTCATGCGGGCATGCGGGGTGCGGCTGCTCGTCATTGACGAGTTGCACAACCTGCTTTGCGGCCCATCATCGCGGCAGCGCGAAATTTTGGGGCTCATCCGGTATCTGGGCAACGAGCTGCGTATCCCGATTGTCGCGCTTGGGACCAAGGATGCATGGCTGGCTCTCCGGTTGGACGACCAACTCGAAAACCGCTTCCAGCCCTTTTTGCTATCGATGTGGGGTGACGATGCCGAGACCGGGCGGCTGCTGGCCAGCTTCGAGACAGTGATCCCCCTGCGCGGGCGGTCCGGTCTCGGTCTGCCTGCGTTGCGCAAGGTGATTGTGGAGCGCTCGGAGGGCCTGATCGGAGAAATGCACCAGCTTCTTTCGAGCGCAGCAGCGCATGCCCTGACGGAAGGACGGGAACGCATCGAGAGAGAAGACCTGCTGGGCTGCCCTTTCCAGGCACCCTCCTACCGGCGGCAGATGATGGAACGGGAACTTCGGGCATGACGGGGGAACCCGCATGGCCGCTGCACCCGCCCCCCAAGGAGATCGAGACTTTACGGCAATATGTGCAAAGCCTAGCCCGTCTCTATGGCGTCACCTTCGAAAGCTTCTGCTATCATGCTCTCAAGATTGCGCATGCGGATGAAGAGGCCCGCTCCTTCACGCAACCCACAGAGGATGTCTTGGAGCGCCTCGCTGTCGGGCTTGGTATTCCAATCGATGAATTGCGCGGTTTCGAGGCGCGCCGTCGCCGCAATGTCGCACGCCTATACGCGGAACTCGAAGCATGGATAGCCACGCCCGAGGGCCGACAAAGATATGAGTGGGCTTTCCCGCCAAAATCGTAACATTTGGGCACACCCGTGAGGGACGCATGAATGTGACAGCAGAAAATGTCACAAATGAGTGGCGCAACAGGCATTGTGACAGTATCAGGAATATAGCCACCCTAAAGTGACATTTCTACATGCCCAAGATCGGTTACGCCCGCGTCAGCTCAACAAGTCAGGATCTCGAAATCCAGAAAGCCAAACTGAAGGCGGCAGGCTGTGAAATTGTCCGCGCCGAAACCGGCTCTGGAGCATCCCGTGACGGTCGCACCGAACTGGCAACCGTCCTGGAGTTTTTGCGTGCAGGTGACGAGCTGGTCGTGCATCGCCTCGACCGCCTTGGGCGGTCAACCCGAGACGTTCTGAATCTGGTGCATGAGTTGGATGCGAAGGGCGCGTCGTTGCGTATCCTTGAACCCGAGGTGACGACGGCCGGCGACATGGGGCGCATGGTGATCACTGTCCTCGGCATGGTCGCTGACATGGAGCTGAAGTTCATTCGCGACCGCCAACGCGCAGGGATCAACGCCGCAAAGGGCAAGGGGATCTACAAGGGGCGGCAGAAGAAGGTCGATGACGCTGAAATTCAGAGACTGGCTGCAGCGGGCACATCCAAAGCCCAGATTGCCCGAGACCTGGGGGTTTCGCGCATGACCGTATATAGAGCGCTGGATACAGGAAGTGCCAAAGCGGACGCAGACCCGGATTAGGTCCGCTGGCTGCTATGCGGGACGAAGGGGCCGTTCAGAGGTC
>FUFK010041265.1_pt1 | contig 26955 bp, 20 predicted proteins | sample 1021851 | NCBI WGS metagenome assembly FUFK01 (sample SAMEA51879418, study PRJEB19060) | metagenome
GCTGGTGGTACTACAGCAGAAGGTGTTAAATATCCAAAAGGATTAACAATATATGGTAGATGGGCTACTGTAACACCTGAAGCAGACGCCGATGGAGGTATAATATGTTATTTCGGTAAATAATGTTAGGATTAGGAAATAATATAACTAGTAGTGAAATTTATGATGTATTTACGCCTACTCAGATTTCTAACTTAAAATTATGGTTGCAAAACGACGTTGGTGTTACCGCTGCAAGGTGGGACGATTCTTCTGGAAATAACAATCACGCAACCCAAAGCACATCTGATAATCAAGCTACAGTAAGTGAAGGTGGTTTAGAGTTTGATGCAAGCGATGATCATTATGATATTAATGATATAGAAATATCAGAAAGAGAAGCTTTAATTATATTTATTGTAATAGAACTTGATAATGTTGGTAATGATACTATTTTAGGTATAGACGCTACATCTGAATTTATTGAATTGCAAACTAATAAAGTTGTAAGAATAAAAATTGATGGAACTACAGTACAAGCTGCTTTTTCTGGGGCACAATTTACAAACGACACTAAACATGTTTTAGCAATACAAAGAGAAGAAGGTGCAACTGGAAATGTAAATGTATTTAAAAACGGAACTTTATTAACTCCAACTTCTCAAGTAGCTAATGCTGGTGCTATTACTTTTAAAACAATAGGTTCTAGAGGTTCTGATAGATTTTTTGATGGTCATATACTTGAGCTTTTAGTATATGATACTGCAGAGCTTACTGAAGGTCAAATAGAAAGCGTAAATAACTATTTAGCAGATAAATTTGCAATAGGGTAAAATAAATAAAATTAACTTAAATTAAATAAAATGGCAAAAAATACAAGTAAAAAAATAAAAGAATTAAAAGGTATTAAACCTGAAAAAATAACTGACGAGCAGTTAGAAAAAGTTCAAAAATTAATTAGTTCTGTAAACAAGCTACAAATGGAGGTTGGTATTATGGAATCAAGAAAACATAATGCTTTACATAATATAGCTGGTATAAATGATCAGTTAACATTATTACAAAGTGAGTTTGAAAAAGATTACGGCACGTTTGATATTAATATAGAAGACGGTACTATAAATTACCAAGAAGAAAATGGCAAAGTTAATTCGTAAAATATCTGTAGGTAAAGATTATAAAAACGACGCTATGCACTACGCTGTTGGTCAAGAGGTTTATGGTGGTCATACTATTTGCGATATATTAGAAGAAGAAGATAAATATTCTATTTATATTAAAAAAAACAAAGACGTATTACCTTGGAAAGACTTTAACAAAAACATGGCTGTATCTGTAGAATATAATCTTGAATACTAATGAAAAGCGTTTACAACTTTGTTGTAAAACCAAAAGGAGAAAGATATAACAATACTAAAAAGTTAGGTGGTAAAGAATTAATACTTAATACTGAAATATTCAACCATCAATACGTTAATAGAGAAGCTGTTGTTATATCAACACCTTTAATTGGTAATACAGATATAAAGCCTGGCGATACAGTTATAGTGCATCATAATGTATTTCGTAGATGGCACAATCAACATGGCGAAGAAAAAAATAGTAGATCTTATTTTAATGAAGACACTTATTTTATAAACCACGATCAAATCTTTTTATATAAAAGAGATAAAGAGTGGATAGCTCCAAAAGGTTATTGTTTTGTAACACCTTTAAAAGCTACAGATAAATTTAATATTGAATCTGAAAAACCTTTACAGGGTATTGTAAAATATTCAGATGGTACAGTAAGGGTTAACGATCTAGTTGGTTTTAGACCAAGTAGTGAATACGAGTTTATAGTTGATGGCAAAAGACTATATCGAGTTTTATCTAATTTTATTACAATTAAATATGAATATCAAGGAGACGAAGAAGAGTATAATCCAAGCTGGGCGCAAAGCAGTTAATGAGCTGATAAAAGTAGCAGAAGAAAAGATTATTACAAATACAGAAGATGATGTATCAGCTGATAGATTAAAAAACGCAGCAGCTACTAAAAAGCTAGCTATATTTGATGCATTTGAAATACTTAACAGAATTCAAGAAGAAGAAAACTTGCTTGAGGGCAAAACACCTGAAGAGACAAAGAAAAAAGCTTTTAAAGGATTCGCAGAAGGTAGATCTAAGTAATGTACGAGCAAAGTTTAGTTAAAACTATTGAACCTGTAAAAAAAACTACTATTAGTCGTCTTAATAAAGGTAAAAAGTGGAAATACGGCTACAATAAAGAACATGATATTATTGTATTATCTCATACTGGTCAAATAGGTGAAATTATAGAAATACAAAATTTAGCAATAGCATTGCCTAAACCACCTAAAGATATTTTTAAACACAAAAAAAATAAATGGGTTAAATTTGATTATCCTAAAGAATTAAGTAGAATTAAAAATATATTTGATTGGCGTAACTATCCAGAAGATCAAAAAGACAAGTGGTACGATTATATAGACGAAGAGTTTAAAAGAAGAGAAGAAGGTTTTTGGTTTGTCAATAATGGTAAACCGACGTACATAGTAGGAACTCATTATATGTATCTTCAATGGAGTAAAATAGATGTAGGTGCTCCAGATTTTAGAGAAGCAAATAGATTATTTTTTATATTTTGGGAAGCTTGCAAAGCAGATAAAAGATGTTATGGTATGTGCTATCTAAAGAACAGAAGGTCAGGGTTTTCGTTTATGTCATCTGCAGAAACAGTTAATTTAGCTACTATATCAAGTGATAGTAGATATGGGATACTCTCTAAAACAGGTGCTGATGCTAAAAAAATGTTCACAGATAAAGTAGTACCTATTAGTATTAATTATCCTTTTTTCTTTAAACCTATTCAAGACGGTATGGATAGACCAAAAACTGAGTTGGCATACAGAGTTCCAGCTAGTAAATTTACAAGAAAAAAAATAACAGCTAACGAACAATTAGAAGAGTTACAAGGTTTAGATACAACTATTGATTGGAAAAATACTGGTGATAATAGTTATGATGGTGAAAAGCTAGCATTACTAGTACATGATGAAAGTGGTAAATGGGAAAGACCAGATAATATATTAAATAATTGGCGAGTTACAAAAACATGTCTTAGACTTGGTAGTAGAATTATAGGTAAATGCATGATGGGATCAACAAGTAACTCATTAGATAAAGGTGGTGGTAATTTTAAAAAACTATACAATGCATCAGATGTCACTAAACGAAATAGAAATGGTCAAACAAAATCTGGTTTATACTCTTTGTTTATCCCAATGGAGTGGAACTACGAAGGATTTATTGACGAGTACGGAGTTCCAGTATTCACTACTCCTAACGCAGATGTGTTTGCCCCAGACGGTGAATTAATAGATATAGGCGTAGTCGATCATTGGCAAAACGAAGCTGAAGGATTAAAAAATGATCAAGATGCTTTAAATGAATTTTACCGACAGTTTCCTAGAACAGAAGAACACGCGTTTAGAGATGAGGCTAAAAATAGTATATTTAATTTAGTAAAAATATACGAACAAATAGACTACAATGAAGAAATGTCTAGGTCAATTGGTATTACAACTGGCAATTTTCAATGGGTTAATGGAGTAAAAGATTCACAAGTAATATTTTATCCAGATAATAAAGGTAGATTTAAAGTTAGTTGGGTTCCACCACAACAATTACAAAATAGAGTGATACTTAAAAATGGTATAAAATACCCTGGTAATGAACACATGGGAGCATTTGGTTGTGACTCTTATGATATATCAGGAACCGTAGATGGACAAGGATCTAAAGGAGCATTACACGGCTTAACCAGGTTTAGTATGGAGGACGCTCCTGCGAACAGCTTTTTTTTAGAGTACTTATCAAGACCACCTACGGCTGAAATATTCTTTGAAGATGTATTGATGGCATTAGTTTTTTATGGTATGCCTATACTTGCAGAGAACAATAAACCGCGTCTTTTATATTATTTAAGACGTAGAGGTTATAGAGGTTTTAGTATGAACAGGCCGGATAAAGTATGGAATAAATTATCTGTAGCAGAAAAAGAAGTTGGTGGTATACCAAACTCAAGTGAAGATATAAAACAAGCTCACGCTGCTGCTATTGAGATGTATATACAGGATCACGTTGGTATGAAACAAGACGGAACTTTTGGAGATTTATATTTTAACGAATTATTAAATGATTGGAGCAAATTNGATATAAATAAAAGAACAAAGTTTGACGCAACAATAAGTAGTGGTTTAGCTATTATGGCAAACAATAGACATTTATATGCGCCTAATGTTAAAATTGAAAAACCAAAATTAAACATAAATATTTCCAGATATAGTAATACTGGAACTAATTCACAAATAATAAAATAAATATGGCATATTCTGGTAAAAGTTATTTTCCAAGTCAAACAGTTAGCGATGCTGAAAAGCTAAGCTATGATTATGGTTTGAAAGTAGCCAAAGCTATAGAACAAGAATGGTTTAACGAAGACAGAAGCATTAATAAATACGTGTCCAATGTTAGAGATTTTCACAGTTTAAGATTATACGCTAGAGGAGAACAATCAATACAAAAATATAAAGATGAATTATCTATAAACGGTGATTTGTCTTATTTAAATTTAGACTGGAAGCCAGTTCCAATTATCTCTAAATTTGTAGATATAGTTGTTAATGGTATAGCTGAAAGAACTTACGATATAAAAGCATATTCTCAAGATGGTTATGGTATTAGTAAAAGAACAGAATATATGGAGTCTATGCTTGCTGATATGAGAACTAAAGATCTTGATGCCTTTTCAAAACAAGCGTTCGGTATATCTTTAGCTGAAAATGATCCTGATATATTACCTGATTCTGAAGAAGAGTTAGAGTTACATATGCAGTTGACATATAAACAAGCTGTTGAACTTGCTGAAGAACAAGCTTTAAATGTTTTATTTGAAGGCAATAAATATGAATTAATTAAAAAACAATTTTATTATGATTTAACAGTTTTAGGTATTGGAGCTGTTAAAACTTCTTTTAATACTTCTGAAGGTGTTGTTATAGATTATGTTGATCCGGTAGATTTAGTTTATTCACATACAGATTCTCCTTACTTTGATGATATATATTATGTTGGTGAAGTTAAATCTATACCTGTAAATGAATTAGCTAAACAATTTCCACATTTAACAGAGTCTGATCTTGATGACATAATGAAAAATAAAAGTTATAATAGAAATAATTATAACACTAGATATTCTTATAAAAAAGAAGACACTAATACTATTCAAGTTTTATATTTTAATTATAAAACTTATATGAACGAGGTTTATAAAATAAAAGAAACAGGAACTGGTGCTGATAAAATTATACCCAAAGATGATTCTTTTAATCCACCAGAAAATAAAGAAGGTGGATATTCAAGACTTTTAAGATCTGTAGAGTGCTTATATGATGGAGCTATGATTCTTGGTACTGATAAAATGTTAAGATGGGAAATGTCTAAAAACATGATGCGCCCTAAAAGTAATTTTACTAAAGTTAAAATGAATTATGCTATCGTAGCGCCACGTATGTATGATGGTAAAATAGATTCTTTAGTTAAGCGTATAACTGGTTTTGCCGACATGATACAACTAACGCATTTAAAATTACAACAAGTAATGTCTCGTATGGTACCTGATGGTGTTTATTTAGATGCTGATGGTTTAGCTGAAGTTGATTTAGGTAATGGCACAAACTATAATCCACAAGAGGCTTTAAATATGTTTTTTCAAACTGGTAGTGTTATAGGTAGATCATTTACTAGTGAAGGTGATATAAATCCAGGTAAAGTACCTATTCAAGAAATAACAAGTGGTAGTGGTGGTAATAAAATGCAAGCTTTAATTGCAAATTACAATTATTATTTACAAATGATTAGAGATACTACCGGGCTTAACGAAGCTAGAGATGGTAGTATGCCAGATAAAAACGCTTTAGTAGGTGTACAAAAATTAGCAGCGGCTAATTCTAATACCGCAACAAGACACATACTACAAGCTGGTTTGTATTTAACAGCTGAAACAGCAGAGTGTTTATCACTTAGAATATCTGACATTATAGAATACTCACCAACAAAAGACGCTTTTATACAAGCTATAGGTGTTCATAATGTTGCTACATTACAAGAAATGTCAGAATTACACCTATATGATTTTGGTATATTTTTAGAATTAGCTCCAGATGAAGAAGAAAAAGCTAGATTAGAAAATAATATTCAAATGGCTTTACAGCAACAAAATATAGAGCTTGAAGATGCTATTGATCTTAGAGAAATTAAAAATGTAAAATTAGCAAATCAAATGCTAAAAATACGTAGAAAAAAGAAACAAGAAAGAGATAGACAATTACAATTAGAAAATATACAAGCACAATCACAATCTAATACTCAAGCCGCTCAAGCTGCGGCGCAAGTTGATGTTCAAAAAAATCAAGCTATAACAGAAAGCGAAGCACAGTTAGAGCAAGTTAAAGCAGAGATTGAAGCTCAAAAAATGGCNCAAGAAGTAGAATATAAAAAACAACTAATGCAGTTAGAGTTTCAAATGAGTATGCAGTTAAAAGGTGTTGAGATTGAAGGTATGAAAAATAGAGAAAAAGAAAAAGAAGATCGTAAAGACGAAAGAACAAAAATTCAAGCAACTCAACAAAGCGAGATGATTGAACAAAGAAAAAGTGGAAAACCACCTAAAAACTTTGAGTCTGCAGGTAATGATATACTAGGCGGAGGAATTGATTTAGGAGGATTTACACCTAGATAAATTTATTAACTATTATTATATTATATTATGGCAAAAAAGAAAAAAGAAACTACATCTGAAAAGACTGTAGAACAAAAAAAAGATGACAATGTTACTAAAGTAAATATCAGTAATGAAACAAAACAAGAAGATAACATTACAAAAGTAAATTTGGATAAACCACCAACACCAAAAGAAGAAAAAAATGAAACCAAAGAAGAAACTAAAGAAGATAACACTAACGACAACGGAGTGGTTGCAGAGTCTGAAAATGCCGAGCCCACACAAGAACAAGAAGAAGTACAACCGGAAGCAGAAACACAAGAAGCTCCAACGTTAGAAGAAATAACTGAAGATTCTACTGAAGAAGAAGTAGCGGANGTTGAAGAACAAATAGAAGAAGCTGTTGCTGAAGCAGAGTCTACAGGTGAGCCACTACCAGATAATATTCAAAAGCTAGTTGATTTTATGAAAGAAACTGGTGGTGATATAAACGATTATGTAAAGCTAAATCAAGATTATAGCAAGTTGAATGATAATGATGTTTTGTACGAGTACTATAGACAAACAAAACCACATTTGACAAATGAAGAAATAAATTTTCTTATGGAAGATTCTTTTTCTTATGATGAAGAAGAAGATGAAGAAAGAGAAATACGAAGAAAAAAATTAGCGCTAAAAGAGCAAGTTGCCAGTGCTAGAAGCCACTTGGACGGGCAAAAGTCCAAATACTATGAAGAGATCAAAGCTGGTTCAAAGCTAACATCCGAACAACAGAAAGCTGTAGATTTCTTTAATAGATATAACAAAGAGTCAGAAGCAAGTGAAAAAATAGTAAAAAAGAACTCTGAAATTTTTGCACAAAAAACTAATCAAGTTTTTAACGACAAATTCAAAGGTTTTGAATACAACGTCGGTGATAAAAAATACAGGTTTAATGTAAACAACGCTGAAGAGATTAAAAATACTCAAAGTGATATAAATAATTTTACTAAAAAGTTTTTAGATAAAAATTCTACATTATCAGATGCTAAGGGTTATCATAAGTCTTTATTTACAGCGATGAATGCTGATGCTATTGCAAAACACTTTTACGAACAAGGAAAAGCTGATGCTATGAAAGATAGTGTTGCTAAAGCTAAAAATGTTAATATGAACCCACGACAAAGTCACGGGACTGTTGAAGCAGGGGGTATTAAGGTAAGAGTGCTAGGTGAAGATTCTTCTGATTTTAAGTTTAAAATTAAAAACAATAAATAATAATTTAAAATTACAAAATTATGGCAATTACTGCAGGGGGTAGTTTAAATAGTGTAGCTATCCCACAAAAACAAGCAACAACTGGAAATTACTTAGACTTAGCGTCTACAGCTAATCAAGGTTGGGCACAACAATATCTGCCAGACTTGATGGAAAAAGAAGCTGAGGTTTTTGGTCCTAGGACTATTTCAGGTTTTTTAGCACAAGTTGGAGCAGAAGAGGCTATGACTGCTGATCAAGTAGTTTGGTCTGAGCAAGGTAGATTACATTTATCTTACAACGCTCAAATTAAAGACAACAACGGTGGTATTTCTGGTGGTGGTGTTAAAATTGAAATATTAACTGATATTGATGGTCAAGATCCAGGTAGTGATCACGGTGTACGAGTTAACGATACTGTTATCGTTGCTAGTTCTACTGAGGTACTTAAAGGATTAGTTACTGAGGTTTCTACTGTATTTATTGAAGTTGAGCCTTATGGAGCTGCTACATCTGCATCTACTGATGATGATCTTTGTACGGTATTAGTTTANGGTTCTGAGTTTAACAAAGGAACTAATTATATTTCTGCTGATGGTTCAACTGCTACTGACAGAAGAGGATCTAACGAGCCTGTTTTCAAGTCTTTCAGCAACAAGCCAATCATATTAAAAGATTACTACGAAGTTTCAGGATCTGATGCTTCTAGGATCGGTTGGGTAGAGGTTTCTACTGAAGGTGGTCAAGCTGGTTATCTATGGTACTTAAAAGCTGAGTCTGATACTAGAGCTAGATTTACTGATTACTTAGAAATGGCAATGTTAGAAGGTGAGTTAACTGACTCTGATGATGCTGCTGACTTCTTAAGTGCTAATGACGCTTATCACGGTACACAAGGTTTATTCGCTGCTATTACTGCTAGAGGTAATTTAACTTCTGGTGTTACTGGTGTTAACGCTGCTACTGATTTAGCTGAGTTCGACGCTATCTTAGCAGAGTTTGATAAACAAGGTGCTATTGAAGAGTATATGATGTTTGTTAACAGATCAACTAGCTTAGCTATTGACGATATGTTAGCTTCAATGAACTCTTACGGTGCTGGTGGTACATCTTACGGTGTATTCAACAACTCTGAAGATATGGCATTAAATTTAGGTTTCACTGGTTTTAGAAGAGGTTCTTATGACTTCTATAAATCTGACTTCAGATACTTAAATGATAAAGCTACTAGAGGTAGTATAAACGATATCGCTGGTGCTAATGCAATTAGAGGGGTTATGATTCCTGCTGGTACTTCTTCAGTTTATGATCAAACTGTTGGACAAAGCATGAAACGTCCTTTCTTACATGTTAGATATAGAGCTTCACAAACTGATGACCGAAGAATGAAAACTTGGGTTACTGGTTCTGTTGGTGCCGCTACGTCTGCTTTAGATGCAATGTCTTTACACATGTTATCTGAAAGATGTTTAATTACTCAAGGTGCTAACAACTTTATGTTAATGAAGTAAGCACTGTTTATATTGAAAGACCGGGGCTTCGGCCTCGGCCTTTTATTTTATTAATCTTATTATATATTATATTATGGCAAAAAAACAAGAAGCAAAAAAAGAGGTAGAGGTGCCTGTTGTTGAAACACCAGTTGTTGAAACACCAAAACCTAAAAAAGTTGAACCTAAAAAAAATGAGTGGGAAATAAAAGATAGAATGTACTATCTTACTAAAAAATTAAAACCACTTTCTTATTCTATAAAATCAACAGGTATTTATTATTTTGATGAAAAACTAGGTTACGAAAGAGAGTTAAAATATTGTCAAAATCAAAAAACTTGTTTTGTGGATGAAATGAAAGGTGATCAAAGATTAGAACACATTATATTTAGAAACGGAGCGTTGTTTGTTCCTAAAAATAAAACTGTATTACAGAAAATGCTTTCTTTATATCACCCTCATAAAGATAAATTGTTTTACGAGTGGAAACCAGAAGTTAAAGCTGCAAATGATATAGAAACTTTAGAGTTAGAAGCAGATGCTATTATAGCTGCAAGAGACATGGATATTGATATGGCAGAAGCTATTATGCGTGTAGAAAAAGGTTCTAGTGTATCTAAGATGAGTTCTAAGGAACTTAAAAGAGATTTGTTAGTATTTGCTAGAAAAAATCCTACGTTATTCTTAGAGTTAGCTACTGATGAAAACGTTCAGCTTAGAAACTTTGGTATTAAAGCTACTGAACTTGGAATTATAAAATTATCTCATGATCAAAGAACTTTTTTATGGGGTTCTAATGATAGAAAGTTAATGGTAGTTCCTTTTGACGAGCATCCATACACAGCTTTAGCGCATTGGTTTAAAACTGATGAAGGTATGGAAATATATGCAAATATAGAAAAACGATTAAATTAATCAAACTGTAGTGGTAGTCGCCCTACGGGGCGATTACAAACTACAAACTTAAATTATATGGAAAAAAACAAATCAAAAGGTTTAGGTGATACAGTGGCTAAAATTACAAAAGCAACAGGAATAAAAAAAATTGTAGATACTGTTGCTAAAGCAACTGGTAAAGATTGTGGTTGTGACAAAAGACAAGAAACTTTAAATAGATTTTTTCCTTATAATAACTAAAAAAAAATTATGGTAGATATAGATACAGTATACCAAAAAGTATTAGCTTTTGCAAATAAAGAGCAAAGAGGTTATATAACTCCTCAAGAGTTTAATTTATATGCTGACCAAGCGCAAAAAGAAATATTCGAACAATATTTTTATGATTTAGAACAGTATAATAGATTACAAGCAAAAAAAGAAGAATATGTTGACGCTATAAACAGACTAAATGAAAAAATAAACATATTTGAAACTGTAGGAGAGTGGGAAGGTGTAACAGCTGATGAAAACTGTGTATTAGATCCAGGTAAATTTGGTATATATAGATTAGGAACTATATATTTAGAGCAAGCTAATGGTAAAAGAACTATAATTAATGAAGTTCAACCTGATGAAATTATAAGGATGTTAAATAGTCCTTTAACTAATCCTACTATGCAAAGACCTGTTCATGTTAAAAATAATTATCAAAATGCAACGAATCATACAATGACAGTTTATCCTTACATTATAAATAGCGATGAATATTCTGGTGGGTTTACATATATAAAACATCCAAACACACCTAGATGGGGTTATTTTGTTGTTAGTGGAAAAGCTTTATATAATCAAGGTGCTGCTGAAAACTTTGAACTTCACTCTTCTGAAGAAGCAGAGCTTGTTTATAAAATATTAAAATTTGCTGGAGTTACTATAAAAAGAGAAGATGTTTCACAATTTGGTCAAACTTTAGAATCTTTACAAGTTCAACAAGAAAAACAATAAATAAATGGGATTATTAGACAATACAACTCAAGCTAATTATTATAGTTCAAATGATTTTGGCAACTATCAATTTACTTCTCTTCACGATATAATAAATCAATTTATGGTTGTTTATGTTGGTGAAGACAAAATGATACCTAGAGCTAGAATTACAGATGTTCAGTTTCATGCAATGAGATCTTTACAAGAACTTTCTTTTGATACTCTTAAATCTTGCAAGTCTATAGAGTTTACTGTACCAGCAGCTTTAAATTATACTTTACCTATAGATTATGTTAACTACACGAAAGTTTCTTCAGTAGATTCAGCTGGTATCAAACATGTTTTATATCCAGTTAGTAAAACTTCTAATCCTAAAAAATTTCAAGAAGATACAAATGGTGATTTTTTATATGATATTAATAATAATTTAATTGAATCAGGAGAACTTGTTGTAAATGGAAGTTTTAATGGCACTTCAGATAATTGGGAATTAAACAAAGGTTATCTTGGTGATGGTAATGGTGTTGTACCCGCAGCTAGTAATCCTGTATCTGTTTATACTTCTGCAACAGGTATATATCCTCCTGGAGCCCCAGAACAAGGCTGGCATTTTACCACGGGACAGCTTGGTATTGAAGGATATGATTTACAAAAAGATCAAAGTTTTGTTCAACACAATGTACCAATAGTGCAAAACCAAGATTATAAAGTTTCTATAACAACTAGTGGTATGACTGGTAACGCTTCTATAAAATTATATATAGTTGATGACATGGGTTATTATACTTCTACAACAGCTATAACTACTAACGGTACACATGAACAAACTATAACTGCTAGTGAAACAGGTAATCAAATGGAAGCGGAAACTATAATGATTAAACAAGAAGCAACTCCTGGTGCAACAGAGGTAAAAGTAAATATTGATAATATTTCAATAAAAAAAGTTAACTTTGAAGAAACATCTACTACTTGGACTAATTATAAATCTCACAAGCCTTCAGAAAATAATATAAATGATTACCAAGACTATCAAAACGATATATATTGGCCAAACGAAGGTAAAAGATATGGGCTAGATCCTCAGCATGCACAAGTCAATGGCTCTTTTTATATGGATTGTGACTCTGGAAAAATATATTTTAGCTCTAATATTTCAGGAAAAACTGTGATATTAGATTATATAAGTGACAGTCTTGGAACTGACAAAGAAATGCAAGTTCATAAATTTGCAGAAGAAGCAATGTATAAATCTATAGCGCACGCTATATTATCAACTTCTAATTATGGGCAAGCATTAGTACCTAGACTAACAAAAGAAAAATTTGCTGCTATAAGAAAAGCAAAATTAAGACTTTCAAATTTAAAACTAGAAGAATTAACTCAAATACTTAGAGGTAAATCTAAGCAGATAAAACACTAGTATATGCCGGAAATAAAAAACACCTTCACCGGTGGTAAAATGAACAAAGACCTTGATGAAAGACTTGTTCCAAAAGGTGAATACATAGACGCTATGAACGTGCAAGTATCAACATCAGAAAACTCTGATGTAGGTACAGTTCAAAATATATTAGGAAACTCTCTAGGTTGTCCTAGTGATTTTCTACCAGTCAATAGTTTTACTGTAGGCTCTATATCTGATGAGTCTAATGATAATTTATATTGGATGGTTTCTGGTGATCCCTTCGGCGATTCTGCCGCAAATTTATCTCAAAACATTAGTTTACAAGCTCCAATTAATTTATCAGATCAAATAGTAAGAAAAACTATAGACGGTTGTGAACGTGTTTTTGTAGATAAATATGGTTTTTCCGCTGTTAACACTTCGACTAATAATGATAATATTATAGAAGGCATTAGCACGGATATTTTTAATCAAATCCAAGTTGGAACTGAAGTTACAGGTGTAGATTCTTTTGGTAATAGTTCAAATACCGCTTCTGTAACAGCTATTTCTACTCCAGATCCATACGATGTTATTTTTGATGCAGATCCTAGCTCTTCAAACGTTACACAAACTTTTTTTGCTGATCTTAACGTAAACCCAGCTGTAAAAATTGGAAATAAAATACTAATACCAGCATTAATGGGTGATGGTGCTAGTCCTATTCCTAGTGCTTCAACAAATTGGAGTGCTGCGGCTGATTTTGTTTATATAACAAATTTTACTGGAACTTTAAATGGTTTAATAGGTGAAACTATAAATTTATTTTATAATGACAATGCACTTTCTCAAACTTATCAAATAACAAATGCAACTAATGCTAACTTAACAATCGCAGGTTTAGGTATACCAGCTGTAAAAGTTACTTTGGACAACAACCTTCCTATCAACTTGGCTAATTCTTTAAATAATCCAAGTCCTTCTACTTGGGGCGTGTCAAGCCCTACACACTTGTTTGAAACTTATGGTTCAAATCAAAATAATATAGTAGCTTCAATAACTCAAACAGTAGCTGTAAATAATAATCTTTTTAATGGTAATATATACTTTTACGATTACAACACCGGAAATATAAGTTATGATGTTAATAATTTTGCTGTAGGTGATATTATAAACATAGTTCCAATAAGTAATCAAGTGGGTGGTCTTCTCAATTGCAAAATAAATAATATTAATCCTGTAGATAATTCTGTTACAGTTGAAGATTTAAATGGAAACCCTGTTACACCTTTTCAAATTGGTGGATTTATAAATGGTGTCGCGGTTCCAGAATATGGACAAATCCTTATACCTGGTGAAAATAAAGTTTTTTTAAATACAGATTTAATTTTATCTAGTGGGTTTGAAAGTAGTTTAAGTTCATATCAAGCTTTATTATTTAAAAACCCTAGAGTTTTAAACTATCAACACGGTCAAATTATAACTGGTATAAATATTGTTGATGATATGTTATTTTGGACTGATAATAGAACAGAACCAAAAAAAATAAATATTAATTCCAGTATAGAAGGTACTATACAATATCCTTTTCCTTTAAATCAAACTAGACTAATTAATCCTTCTCAAAGTATTGGTTATGCTGATAATGTACCTGTTGAAGAAAAACATATAACTGTTATTAAAACGCCACCAATGTATGCACCTGCTTTAGAAATGGTTGGCGAAAGATTAGGAAATAGCTATGGCGAACTCACAGAGGTTAATGGTAATCCAAATAATGATTTTACGGGTATAGATAATAATAGTGAAGTAACACTAACTATATCTCCTTCTGGCGCAGTGCCTTTAAACTATGAAATAGGTGATATTTTATTTTTAAAATCTTTTGATACAGAAATTAGTTTTCCTATAACTGATTATAATGTAAGAGTTGTGATTACTGAAATATCTTCTAGTAGCACATTTATATGTAGTATTCTTAGTATAGATGAAAATTTTGATTTTAGTAGCACTCTTTATGGATGTGATTTAGATAATACTTATGATAAATTATACAAATTAAAATTTCCAAGATTTGCTTTTAGGTTTAAGTATAAAGATAATGAATATTCTTCTTTTGGACCTTTTTCTGAACCAGCTTTTATGGCTGGAGATTTTGATTTTAAACCTAACTCAGGTTATAATTTAGGTATGGAGAATAAACTTAGAGAACTAACGATAAAACAAATAGTTCCTGGTAATATTCCAGAAGATGTAAAGCAAATAGATATATTATATAAAGAATCTGATTCTCCAAACGTTTACATAGTTGACGAAATAAAACCTAGTGANCAATACTGGTTTGATAATTCCTATAAAATAAAACAAGAAACAATTAAATCTTTAGTTGCTTCAAATCAATTATTAAGAGCGTTTGACAACGTGCCAAAAAGAGCGTTAGCTCAAGATGTTTCAGGTAATAGAATTATATATGGTAATTATGAGCAAAATTACAACCTTGACAATACTAGAGTTTCTTTTACTTTTAATTTAAAAAATAGAAATATTGGAGATTATAAATCTATAAAATCTTTAAGAAATTATCAATTAGGTGTTGTATATACTGATGAATATAATAGACAAACACCTGTTTTAACAGATTTAAGTGGCGCTAAATCTATAAGTAAAATAGATTCTAGTTCTAATAATCAAATAGAAGTAAAATTAAATAATGATCCACCTAGTTGGGCTACATATCAAAAATTTTATATAAAAGAAGTTTCTACTAAATACCATAACTTAGCTTTAGATAGATATTTTGATGCTGAAGATGGTAATATTTGGCTTTCTTTTTCTTCTAATGATAGAAACAAAATTGATTTAGATACCACGTTGTTTCTTAAAAAAGCATATAATAGTAGTGCTGCTGAAACTACTTTAGAACAATACAGAGTTGTTGACGTTAAAAACGAAGCACCAGAATATATAAAAACTAGAAAAGTTGTTATAGGTACTCAATCAAACGAAATATTATCAGATGGTAGTTTGCCTGATGGTGTAACAACAACTGGTAATAGTAGACTTTTTGTAGGCGCCAGCGATACTGTTAGAGCTGGAGAAGACCCTGTNTTTGAAAATGGTTTNCCAGTTGAAGGTCAAGANACTATATATCTAAACGCTAATATCATGAGGCGTACTCTATTAGATAACTTTCACAAAAGGCATAATTCTCCAGATGCAGATAACACTATTAACTCTATTGGTGGTGGTGGTGGTCAGTCTATTAACAGTCCTTTATATATAAAAATAAAAGCAAAAACTGTAGGTTTTGAAACTGTAGATGAAACTAATTGGTATGAAGTAGATAGTGTTGTTAGAACTGAAGTAACAGATGATTCAGCTTTTAGCAATAGACCATTAGGAGAAGAAAATAAATATATTATAAAACTTAAAAAGAAACTAGGTGACGATGCGCTTTTTACTTATGATAGAGATGCTAATCCAGCGGGTATTGACGGTAATCCAAATTTATTAAGAAATATTTCATCTGGAAACCAACCGTCAGGCGTAGATTCAGTTAGAGAACTTAGAGGTGGTGGTGGTTATAGTAGTTATTTAGTTTTAGAAATAGCACAAGAAATAGTGCAAAACAGATCTGTATTTCAAGGAAGGTTTTTTGTAAAAATACTTAGAGATGAATATATTGATAGAGTTATAGTTCAACCAGGAATAGAAGATTATAGAGTTGTTGCTAAAGCCGAGTGTGGTTATATAAAAGATTATTCTTACGAAGTGCCTGGTTTTACTGGTGGGTTAACAACTCCTTTTAGTGGATCAGCGTTATCAGCTAAAATAGGTCATAACGCTACTGTAAACCATATAAATAATAATGGTTTTAATGGTGTAGCGCCTACTGCACATACAAATACAGCTAGTATTTATAATAATCCTAGTGCGTCATCTGGAATTTTTGGTAGTAGTAATTTTAGTTGGTTTTATCCTAATCCAGCTGTTAATGCTGGAACTTGGTCTCACAATGAAAAACCTGAAACACCTTACGATGAAAACGTTTATTGGGGTCANGNGACTTGGAGAAGAATAAACAACCAGTTAAATGATTTAGATAATAAATCAAGATGGGTTATAGATGAAGCGTTTGCAGCTGGTGAAGAACAACTTTGGGGTAGACATGGTTTTAATAAAAGATATGAAACAGCTTATAGAACTCCAACTTCCGGAAGTCCATTTAATGTTTCTCCTAGATTAGGCACTGTAAACTATAGTGGTTATAACTATCTTAGCTCGAACAAAACTTCTATATCTCATCAAAGAAACTCTACATGGGAAAACTATCCGGGTTATAACGGTGGATATGGAAATGGATTAGGAAAAGGAGATGACACGTCAATTTATAATTATCACACAACAGGTAACGGTATAACTGATTTTACAATAGACTTATCTTATATTTCAACTGGAAAAAATTATAAACCTATAAGTGGTGTAGTAGGCGGTGGTGTTATTGGATCTGTTAAAGACTTTCATGAAGGAGATTTTAGTCAAATAAACATGTCACCTACTCTTATGAATAATTTAGAAAGTAGATTTATAAATCCTAATTATAATGTAGANCCAGGTTATTTAGGTGACAATTGGCAAGATTATTTTAAAATAAAAGGTACACACCATAGTGTTGCTGAAGCAGAAGCAGATATTTTTGCGAAACAATTAATACCAGGTAAATTTTTAAGATTTACAAATGATCCAAATAAAATTGTTTATGAAATAACAGACGTTAAAAAAGTATATAAAATTAATTACGCTGAAGCTTTACATGATAAAAATGAATATCCAAGTTTTAACTTAGACTTGACTGATAACCAAGGAAATTCAGTAAATGATCCTGCCAATCCTGACTACTTGACTCGAGTAAAACTAGCTGAAGTTTGGCAAAACTATGCACATTTTAATAGAAGAATAACTTATAGAATAACATTAAGAGCGCCTGATGGTGGAGTGATAGGTACTGATGGTGCTGGTGCTATTGGTTATGATCCTATAGCTAATCCTAGAGCTCTCGCATCCCCAACCGCTGCTGATAAATTAAGTATTTCTAATACATATGTAGATGGTGATGATACAAGAGCTGTAAATTGTCCTATAGAAATTGTTCAAAAAGAATTTATTATAAATGATAATGATACTGAGTTTCCAGAAGACCCAGCAGTTTTTGAAACAGAACCTAAAGATAGTGCAGATTTAAATATTTTCCACGAAATAAGTGATACTTTACCTATTATTTTTACTAAAACAAGTGGATATAATTTCGCGCCTGTTGGATCTGCGGTTACAACAACTGAAGTTGGTGGTTTTCCAAATCCTATATTACAAGCATCTTCAAGTGAGCCTGCTAAAGTCATAAGCTGGTCTGATAACATAGTTAAATTAGACTCAGAAGTTGTTCAAGACTATATAAACGTTTCTAATATAATAAAGTTTTCAAGGCCAGATGGTAGTTATACCACAGCTAAATTTGCTGGTTTAATAGACGCTGAAACAAATTCTTTAGTGATACCATCAACAGGTGCTACGGCTACAGTAACACATAGTAAGTCTTTTCGTGTAAATCCTAATATAAAAAACAATACATATGGTTTAGGTTGGCATAATTGTTATTCTTTTGGTAATGGAGTAGAATCTAGTTCTATAAGAGATGCTTTTAACTCACCATCTATAGATAAAGGNCCTAGNGNATCTACNACACTTGAAGAGGGTTATGANGTAGAACAAAGAAAATANGGTTTAATATANTCTGGTATATANAACTCTAACTCTGGAGTTAATAATTTAAATCAATTTNTTCAAGCTGAAAANATTACAAAAGAAATAAATCCTAGTTATGGTAGTATACAAAAACTACANGCTGGTTGGGGTCAAAATGGAGATTTATTAGCTTTATGTGAAGATAGAGTTTTAAAAATATTAGCAAATAAAGACGCTTTGTTTAATGCTGATGGTAGTACTAATTTAACTGCTACTAAAAACGTTTTAGGATCAGCAACNCCTTATTCNAGTGAATTTGGTATATCTAAAAACCCAGAATCTTTTGCTTCAGAATCATTTAGAGCATATTTTACAGACAAAGTAAGAGGTAAAGTTATTAGACTTTCAAGAGATGGTTTAACTCCTATATCTGACGCTGGTATGAGTGATTGGTTTAAAGATAATTTAAAAATATCAAGAACTTTATTTGGTAGTTATGATGACAAAAAAGGAGAGTATAATATCACTTTGCAAGGAGATGATATATCAAAAACTATATCTTATAAAGAAAATGTAAGAGGCTGGGTTAGTTTTAAATCTTTTGTTCCTGAAAACGCTATTAGTTGTGCTAATGAATATTACACTTTTTTAAATGGTAAGGTTTGGAAACATCACGATGAAAGTGTAGACAGAAATACTTTTTATGGTGTTTTTAATAATTCAACTGTAACTGCTTCTTTAAATGACGCACCTGGTATTGTAAAATCTTTTAATACTTTAAATTATGAAGGTAGTAATTCTAAAATTAATTTTAATGTTGCTGATGAAGAATATATTAACTTAACCTCAAGAGATGGTTGGTATGTAGATAATATACATACAGACTTAGAAAAAGGTAGCGTAAATGATTTTATAGACAAAGAAGGTAAGTGGTTTAGCTATTTAAAAGGAAAAGATGTAGCAGTTGCGGGTAATATGAGTGTAATTATTAATGATGACAATAGTTCGCTTTTTGATCAAAGTAGCTTTGCAATACAAGGTTTAGGTATTTTAAACAACACAAGCTCTCCTAGTGCTGTATTTGGTTGTACAGATATAACAGCGTTAAATTATAATTCATTAGCAACTGTTGATGATGGTTCATGTTTAACTGGTAATATAGGTTGTACAGATGTAACCGCGCATAATTACGATCCTGTGTTAGCTCCAACTGTTGAAGATGGTAGTTGTGAATGGTATGGTTGTACAGATCCAAACTCAACTAATTTAACAGATTTTGGCAGTAGCGCTGCTTCTTACGAATTATTATACCCAGGATCTATAATAGATAATGGTAGTTGTGTTATGGCTAATTACGGGTGTACAGATCCAGTGATGTTTAATTATGATCCTAACGCTAATATTGATGATGGAAGTTGTGTTCCAATTATAAATGGCTGTGTAGGTAGAAAAAATTTCGTCGGGAATTATATTTTTGCTACAACAGCTACTAATTATCAAGGACCAGGAGTTGGAGTAGCAAATACAGACGATGGTAGTTGCGAATTTAATTTTTGTAGCGACCCTAGTGATGTTAATTATAGCATCGATACTATTAATCAAGTTGGTTTTTATCAAGACCCTGCAACGGCAGCTGTTACCACTCAATATAATTTTAATAATCCACTTCAATTAGTATATACTTTCTGTGGTAGTGCTACTTATTACGCTTGTTTAGATCCAGGTTTTAGCAACTTTAATGCTGGTGTACCGGCTAATGTAACCGCTTCACCTTGTGATGGTGGTGTTGTAGGTTGTGATAATACACCTGGCAATGAGTGTACAGGACCTGGAACATTAACAGGTCAATGTTGTGCAGGACCTGTTTCTTCACTCGCTAGTGGCTGTTTAGATCCAAATGCGCCTAACGGTCAAGGACTTGGGGTTGGTGTTTCTCTACCTGATTGCGTTGGCGCGATACCTGTGCAGCAAGCGCAACAAGGTGCTCATCCAAACTATGGTAACACGTCTTGTTGTCAGCAGTACGGATGTGTTAACGATGATACTGCTACTAACTATGTAGATGTTAATCTAGCTCAAAATCAATTTCCTGCTGGTAACGCTAACGCTGGACAACCAACTCATGTGCAAGGTAGTAGTGGTTGTAATGGTACAGGATGTTGTTATGATGTACTTGCTTATCAATGTGATGTTAATGGTTTTGTAGAAACTACAACGCTAATTGGTTTGGATAGTGCGGATATTATGAATAACCCACAATCTTATCCTAATGATCCTGTTAATAATGTTATTCACCCAACCACTAATTCAACAGGTTCTTGGGTGGATAATGCTTACGCAGTGGATCTTGTATCAAGTAACTTATGGGAGGGATTACAAACAGGAGATGGTTGTATCGGTGGTTGTACACAAGCAGTAGATTGCAGTTATAATTCACAAGCTACTTGGAATGATGGTTCATGCTCGGGCATTTATAATGTTGGACCTAATAAATTTGCTTGTATAAGCGGTGGAGGAAGTTGTACTCCAATTGGTCCTTGTCACCCGCTTTATAACACGTCAGACGCTTATGGTAGTCCTAGTGCTTGTTTAGCTGGTACGTCTGGTTGTATTCAATCTGCAGGTGGCGGCGGGTTAAGTAGTGGTAGTGTAATTGGTGGTTAAAATTAATACAATAAAAAAACATGGCAAATCAAAACACAATATTATCATTTGAAAAAGTTAATTTTTCATTACAAATTGGAGATATAATATATTTTACAAGTGGTGGTGTAAGTGTTGGTGGTTTTAATTCTTCTAAACTACAAAACACTAAAAAGTTAGGTGAAGTTATAGATATAGAGTATAACGAATTGACTGAAGAGTTTGATATAACAGTCCGTTATGATGATGTTTTTTATCCTAGCGCTTCAGATTTACCTTCGTCAGGAGATTATATATCTTTTGTTAAAGATAAAAGAGTAAATACAACTAGTTTATTAGGTTATTATGCTAGTATTAATTTTGTTAATGATTCTAAAGAAAAAGCAGANNTNTTTAGTTTTGGATCTGAGTTTTCTGAAAGTAGTAAATAAATAAAAAATGGATAAAATTATAAAAGAATTTATTATAGATTTAAGTGATTTACCTTTTAGAACAACTAAAAGAACGTTTACTATAGTTGGTGATATAAACTCTGAATTTATATTAGAAATAAAAAACGAAGATAGTTACTATTATAATTTTACTACTAATTCTTTTCAGGTTGCTAAAACTAGATTAGAAGATGTTTTAGTTAATAAGTCTTACTCTGGTACTATAACCTTTCCTGCTATAACTGACGATGATCAATATGATATATATTTATATGCTAAACCTGGTACTAAGCATGCTGATTATGTAGAAGCTAGATTTCCTGATGGTAGTTTAAATATAAACGCTAGTACTGGATCTAATTCTTTGATGATGCAGAAGGTAATATACCAGTATACTGCTTTAACATTAACTCTTACTGGTTTTTCTTTAACTGGCGGTGTAGCTGGTACTTTTGGCACTCAAACTATATCTGTTGATAGAGGTGGAACGTTAAGTAAAACAGCATTTTCATTTACAACAACAGCTGGCGCAACNGCNGCTTATAGAATTTTAAAACAACCTACTTANGANGAAATNTTATCTTTTTTAGAGCCTACTATTGGTAGTGCNCCAGAAGATATTTANACAGAAAACATATANCCAACNGCTACAGCAGCTTTTACAGGTGATGATGTTGATGGCGCTGTTACTAGCGGCACTGTTGTTAGAATGGATGGTAGCGCTGGTACTAATCTTACTGTTGGAGACAAAATAACAACAGCTACAACAACAGGTACAGTTGATGGTGATATTGCAGATGGCACAGTTGTAACGTTAGACCAAACATGTAGTACTATAATGGCTGTTGGAGATCAAGTTTTTGGATCTGGCGCAGATGGAAGTGGTACTATATTAGAAGTAACAGTTGTTGGAACTGGTGGTAATGCTAATAGATTTACTGTTAACGAGGCTACTTCTTTTGCAGACGGTGCAACTTTAACATTTAGCTCTAAAGTAAATAGAAGTTTAACAACTGTTACAGTAGTTGCTACTAGTGGCACGGATACTGATTTTACAATGTCACAAGCTATTCAGTTTCGTGATAACGCACCTTTAACTTTCTTTAAACAAAAAAATTATAGATGGCCAATAAATAATTTAAAAAATATAAAAGAAGGTATGATAGTTACAGGCACAAATGTAACAGCTGATACAATCGTTAGTGATTANATTGATGCTACAGTTTTATATGCTGATACTGAAAACGAAACAACAATAACTAATAATTATGTACCAGCTTTGGACAACAATAATCAAACGCCTACAATATCAAAAGGTGTTGTTACTGTTCAACCAGGTAATATAGTGTTTGATAAACAACAGATACTAGGTTTAGCCGGCGACACAATTAAAATAGGTGGTTATGGTAAGTCTTTAATAAACGATATTTTTGGATATAAAGTTGAAATTACAGATTTACAATTAACATTGACAGCACCAACAACTACAACATCTGGAGCAGTTAGTAATAGCACTACTATAGGTGTAGCTGATAGAGAAGGCGTTATTAATAATGTTTCTAGGATTAGTGGTATAGGTATTGATCCAGCAGTACAAGATCCTCTTATAACAGCTGGTGGTGGCGCTGATGGCGCTGGTAACTTCACAGCTGATGCAGCACAAACACTAGAAAGTGGTATAACTTTAACAATACAAAACACAGGTAGAATAGCTACAATAACAGGAAATATCGAAATCACTAAAGTTGGTAATACAGATGCAACATTTAGATTTGACGTAGACAAACTGTTATCAACGTCTGCTTCTTAAAAAAACAAGTAAAACTGTGATTATAAACAAATAAAAAACAATAATATGGCAAATGGAGATCCAAGATACGCAAATGTAAATCTTTATAGAACCGCAGAACAAGTTCGAGATGAAGTCTACCCTGGTTCAGCGCAGCAAAATTTAAACGCGCTTGTAAGTAGTCAGTATAACACTGGTGTATTGCAAGATTTAAACCAACCTCCTCTTGTAACTATTCCTGGTGGTATTGGCACGTACAATGCCGCTGACGCACAATTTATTTCTTCACCTACACAATCAGGTACAAACGCGGGTGGTATATTTACATTGTCTCCACAAGCAAAACAAAGTATAAGCACTTTTGATCCTCTTGCAAATGTTAGCGGGCAAGGCGCAGGATCAGGTTTTGGATCACGTTTTGCAAAAAATTTAGGTTCTCCACAAGCTATGGCGGGTATGGCTAAAGGTATTGGTGGTTTAATACAAGGTTTAGTTGGTAGAAAAAGAAGAAGAAGAGAGCAAAGAGCAGCGCAAGCTCAATATGATAAAACATTATCTGCATATAGAGATTTAGATACTAGTAATTTATATGCAAATGTACAAAATCAATACACTGGTTTAGAAAATGCTTACGAAGATTTAACTGTAAATCAACAACAAGCTGAATTTGAAAGAGAAACATTTGAAAGACAACAAGCTAGTTTATTACAAGGTCTTTCAGGCGCTGCTGGTGGTAGTGGTATAGCTGCATTAGCACAAGCTATGGCTAATCAAGGTCAAATAGCAGCACAAAGAGTTAGCGCTAGTATTGGTATGCAAGAATCAAGAAATCAATTATATAAAGCTGCTGAAGCTAGTAAAATACAATTTGCAGAAAGAGCTGGAGAAGCAAGAGCAGAACAAATGAGATTAGCAGGCGCTGAACAAGCTAGAGCTTTAGATTACAGAAAAGCTGGAACAGAACTAGGTATGGCTCAACAAAATTTAGCAGCTAAAAATATGGCTATAGCACAAGCAAACGCCGCTTTATATAGTGGTATTGGTAGTCTTGCTGGTACAGCACTTAGTGCTGGTATAAGCGCTATACCTTCAGATAGTTAAAAAAAAATAAATATGGCAAAAAAACAATCATTAAATTATGGACCTAATACAGCTTTAATAAAAGGAGCTAGAGATGTAGCTCAATCAGAAGCCGCTATGACATCTGCAGGTGGAACCGCTTTTGCTCAAAGCTTTACAAGCGCTATATTAACTGGTATAGAAGAACAAGAAAAAAGAAACTCTATTAGAGATGCTTATTTAGCTGATTTAGGCGGTGTGCAAAACATAAATTTACTTGACGAAGATTATAACAAGCAAGCAGTGACAAGTTTTGTTAGACAACAAAGAGATAAGTATGCTAAACTTGCTGANGCGTATGCTAGAACTAAAGATACTGATATTTTAGATAAAATGGAAAATATTAAATTTTCTTTTAGTAATTTAAATAATCAACTAAAAGGTTTAGCTAATGAAAGAGTTGAATATTTAGATGCTTATGATAAAGGTCAAATTATAGATATACCACAACGTGGTGATAACATATACACTACAGCATACACTAATAAAGGTAAATTTTCAGTTGATGATACTGGTAACATAGGTTTTAACATTGATGGTAAAACAACTATGTTTAAAGATATAGCAGGTAAATACAACGTTAAAAGTAATATAGGTGAATCATTTATTTTAGAACAAGGTTTAAAAGCTAGAACTACAGGTGAAAGAGGTAAAAAGTTTTATAGAGACGATACTAAAAATATATATAAATTTAAATTTAAAGAAACTGGACCAGAAGGCATAATGGTAATGGCTAAAACAGATTTAACAGGTGATGATAATTATCAAATAGGTAAAGATAAAGATGGAAATCCTATATATGCTGGTAATCTATCTTTTGAGTCAATGTGGTCTGACGGACTTTTAGCTGATAAATTTTATAATGAAACACAGTTAGTAGAGGTAATTAAAGCTAGACAAAAAAGAAAACAATCTGGAAATAAAAATGTTTCAGCTAATTTAAAATTTGACTGGATGTATGAAGATAAAAACGTAGATATGTTAAACGATTTAATATCTGAATACTACACAGATGTTACTGAATCTATGTATACACCTGCAAAACAAGCTTTTGATAATCAACAAACAAGAACAACAACAGGTAAACCCGCAAGTATAGTTATAGGTGGTTCACAGTACAACGCACAAACTTATAATAGTAATTTTGTACCTTACATAAACAAGGTTAATAAATTAGCAGATAATCCTTTTCCTAATTATGAAACATCACCAACTGGACTTAGAGTTACATTTAAAGGTGGCAAGTACTACAGAGTTAGTAGTATAGAAAAAGGTAAACCTGTAATAGATGAAGATTTAGGACCTATGACTTTAGAAGGTTTTGCTAAATATGAAGGCTGGAACAATGCCCCTGGTGTTAATTTTGAAGATCCTTTAAATCCAAATAAATAATATGTTTGAATTAAACGGTATAAAATATTCTAACGAACAACTGCAAGAAGCTGCTGTTAAATATGATATGGATTTTGATTCATACTTAGATACTATGAAGCAAAAAGGATTGACTGAGGTTGATATTAAAACTAAAAAAACTAATGATTTTAACGAATTTGATGTTGTTTATTTTGGCGAAGATATAGATCGTGAAATTGTCAATATTGGATCTAGAGGTATTAATACTTTTTTAAAAGCAATAAAAGGTATTGGCGAGTATGGCCAAGCTTTAGAAAAAACAGCTAGCGATTGGTATGGTGGTTACATAAATGAAAATGAAGAACAAAAACAAAAAAGACTTGAAAAATTAAAAGTGCATCAAGATAAGTCGATTTTAATGCGTTCTGTTACTCCTATTATTGAAACTCTTGAAAGAGGAGAAATAAAAGCAGACAAAGGTATAACACAACAGTTTGAAGCTGGTAATTATAAAGCTGCTACTAGACAAATAATATCTGGTGGTATTGAGTCAATACCTTCTTTAATGGCTGCTTACTCAGGTTATGGTGGTTTAACAGCGTTAGCTGTTAGTGTAGCTGGAAATAAATTTGATGAAGAGTTTGAAAAAAACCCAGAAAAAAGTAGTGCACAACTACTTTTAAACGCGTCAGGTAGCGGTGCTATAGAAGCTGGTTTTGAGCTTGTCACTAGGGGTTTAATGTCAAAAGCTGGTATTTTAAAAAACAAAGGACAATTAGATCAAGCAAAAGAAATTATAGAAGAAGGATCTAAAAATATTGTAAAAAATATTGGAGTTGGTGTTACCGGAGAAGCTTTAGCTGAATCTTCAACTACTTTAACTTCTTTACTTTACGATCAATTAACTCTTGATAGAAAAATTGATTGGCCAAAAGCTAAATATGAAATATTTGATTCTGGTATTATAGGTGGTTTTATTGGTGGTAATATAACAAGTGTAGGCGAATATACAAAAAGTAATCCAGAAGCAAAAGAGCGCGCTATAAGTATATTAACACATCCTACTATAAATAAAGAAATAGCTAGAAAGAGCAAATAATATTAATANATTANNTNNNGACNNAGCNNNNTC